>ENA-OQDM01000096-OQDM01000096.1-human-gut-metagenome-genome-assembly--contig:-NODE-96-length-57624-cov-2.322034_pt1 | contig 57624 bp, 50 predicted proteins | sample MGYA00242772_ERZ504605 | MGnify/ENA primary metagenome ERZ504605 (study PRJEB26092, sample SAMD00036348) | human gut metagenome | host: Homo sapiens | study: EMG produced TPA metagenomics assembly of... | reverse complement strand
TTAAAAAAAGGGGGTTGCTTTTTTTGAATGCCTGTAATATAATAAAAATTCGTCGCGAGCGATGAGCAAGCGAAAACAAATAAAGCTATCGCCAAACGGTAAGGCAACGGACTCTGACTCCGTCAGTTCAAGGTTCGAATCCTTGTAGCCCTGCTAAGTTGAGCACCTCGGAAGAGGTGCTTTTTTACTATATCAAATTAAAAAGAATATTGGCAGGAGGAGGGGGAACTCGTGGCAATAAAAATCAGGGTTGATGCAAAAAAATGGAAGACCTGTTGAGGAATTTTTATCTGATTACAGGAATCAGAATCGTAGTATTCGATGACAATTTTGAAAAAATTGCAGAATATCCGGGGAATCATTGCGGATATTGCAAAATCGTACGAAAAGATCCGAATGCGAGGGCACTGTGTAAGATTTCGGATATAAAGGGATGTGGAGAATGCAAAAAGCTTAAAAAGCTTCATATATATGAATGTCATGCCGGGTTAATGGAAGCAGTAGCACCTCTAAAAGTAGGTGATATAATCATCGGATATCTTATGCTTGGGCAGTTGCTTCTGGAGGATGGGCAGAACAGGCGACAGAAGTGGAACAGAATGTACGACAGAGTGAAAAATTATGAGATTGATTTTGAAGCTCTGGAAAACAGTTTCTGGAAGAAAAATAACCTGACACAGGAAAAATTACATGCAGTTGCCAAACTGATGGAAAGCTGTGCCAGTCATTTATATGTGACGGAAACGATATCAGTGGAAGAGGAAGATCTTTCTCGACGAATTGAAGCCTATATTATGAAGAAAATTCATAAAGGTGCAGAAATTACAATTGAAGATATATGCGATGAATTTGAAATACGCCGAACAAAACTGTATGAAATTTCAAATCACAGTTTTGGAATGGGAATTTCCGAACACATTCGTCGAATGAGAGTAAAGGTTGCCTGTGATCTTCTGCGAAATACTGAAGACAGGGTATCGGATATTGCAACGGAGGTAGGAATTCCTGACTATAACTATTTTACAAAGGTCTTCAAAAAAGCGATGGGTGTTACACCAAGAGAATATAGAAAGTCAATGAGAAAACAAACATAAAAAAGAACTAAAACGGTTCTTTTTTTTGTGCAAAATAGAAAAAAAAGACAAGATATACGCGAACAAAATTACTATTATATGGTTAAAATGCACTATAAATAATAAAAAAACAGTAATATAATGTAATACATGAACAAAACACAGAGACGTGTGAAAATAATACAAGGAGGGAAGGTAAATGAAACGATCAGAATTAAATTCCATAATCGAGGATACTATCAAATTTATGGAAGATAGGGGATTGCCTCTTCCACCATTCGCATATTGGGGTGTTTCGGAATGGAAAGCGGCTGGCAAAGAGAACGAAGAGATTGTAGAAAATATGCTCGGATGGGATATCACAGATTTCGGAAGTGGCGATTTTGAGAAGATTGGTCTTACAATCTTTACATTCAGAAACGGAAACTTCTATAAGAAAGATAAATATCCGAAGCCATACGCAGAAAAACTTCTTCTTGTAGGTGATGGACAGATTCTTCCATATCATTATCACTGGAGTAAAATGGAAGACATCATCAACAGAGGCGGAGGTAATCTTGCAATTACCTTGTACAACTGTACCGAAGAAGATTTCAAAGATGTAGAAGGTGGAAGAGCTGGAAAACCAGGTACTTTTGCAGATACGCCGGTTACTGTAAGTGTAGACGGATGTAATGTAACGGTTCCGGCAGGCGGACAGATTATCCTGAAACCAGGACAGAGCGTAACACTGAAACCGGGTCAGTACCATACATGGCAGGGGGTTCCGGGAACAGGAAAGGTTATGCTGTTTGAAGTATCAACCTGTAACGATGACACGATTGACAATCGTTTCCATACCGCAGGTGGAAGAATTCCGGAAATTGAAGAAGATGAAGAAGCAAAATATCTGATTTTTGCTGATTACAAAGACTATGTAAATTTCTAAAAAGAAGGAATGTGTATTTTATCCGGCAGGGGGCCGGTGAAATAATAAAAAACGAAACGGAGGGTTTTTACAATGAAAAAGAGACTCGCGCTCATTATGGCAACAGCAATGATCGCTTCTGCACTGTCCGGAACAGTTGCATTTGCGAGCGAAGCAGACGACACAGCAGCTGCAGCAGAAGAGACAAAGGATGATGCAGCCGGCGGCGATACCATGACAATGGACGAAGTTAAGGCAGCTGTTCAGAAATCTGATGTTCCTTCAGATCTCAAACTTGGATATGTTTGTATGAACCTTGCAAACCCATGGTTTGTACAGGTGGTTGAAGGTTTCGAAGCTGCATGTAAAGAAATGGGACTGGAAAAACCATTGACCGTAGACTCTCAGTATGACGTAGATAAACAGGTATCTGACGTTGAGACAATGGTAAACGATGAATATGATGCGATCATGATCTCCCCGATCGACCAGAACGCACTGACAGATGTTGTTACAAAAGCAAACGATGCTGGTATCGTTACAAGCTGTGCAGCACAGAGCGTTGACATCGTTGATTTCCGTTATATCGTAGAAGAATACAGCTATGGCCAGGCAATTGGACAGAATGCTGCAAACTGGATTAACGAAAACCTTGCTGATGAAGATGAAGTACAGGTTTGTATCATTTCCCAGGATAACGTAGAAGACGTTATCGCACGTGGTGATGGTGTTCAGGATACTCTTGAAAAAGAATGCCCGAACGTTAACGTAGTAACCCGTCAGGCTGGTGATACTCCTGAAGGTGGACTTGAAATCGTAGAGAGTGCACTTGCAGCATATCCGGATCTTAAAGTGGTAGTTGCTACAAACGACAGCGGCGGAATCGGTGGATATCAGGCACTTGTAAATGCTGGTTACACAGGATCTGACCCTGTAGCAGTATTCTCCGGTGATGCAACAGACGAAGCTCTGAACGACATGCTTCAGGATGATACTATTTACAGAGGAACTGTAGACCTTGCTCCATATGCTTGTGGATATGAATCTGCATATCAGTTAGTATACTATTGCATAAACGGAAAACCGGCAGAAACCAAGACTCAGGGATTCACACCTGTAATGGTTCCGCTTGCAGATTTACTTGATGGCACATACGCTTACGATCCTAAATAGAAGACATAATAAAGCGGCATAGCATCTACAAACAGAACACCCCGTGGCTTGCTACGGGGTGTCTTTTAATAAAGGGAATGGGGGTTTAAGATGGACGACATTATCTTGAGAGTTAAGGATATATGCAAATATTATCCTGGCGTAAAAGCCCTGGACGGCGTGAACTTCGAGGTAAAGCGTGGAGAGGTACATGCCATTTGTGGGGAAAACGGGGCTGGAAAATCTACGTTTATTAAGATTTTGACAGGCGCCAATGAACCAACCAGTGGTACGATCGAATTTAATGGAAAAGAATATGCAAAACTGACACCGAAGCAGTCTATGGAGCTTGGTATCAGTGTTATTTATCAGGAATTCAGCCTGATTCCATATCTTTCCGTAGCAGAAAATATCTTCTATGGAAGAGAAATCAAGAAGGGTATTATCAGAGACATTGCAGCCATGGAAAAACAGGCCAAAGAGCTCTGCAAGGAAATGGGTGTAGACATTGATGTACATAAGAGAGTCTGTGATCTTGGTATTGCATATCAGCAGATCGTTGAGATTTTGAAGGCGGTATCCAAAAAATCTGAGTTTATTATCATGGATGAACCAACAGCTCCTCTTACTGTAAAAGAAACGGCAGTTTTCTTTAAAATTATCCAGAAATTAAAACAGGATCATGTAACCATTATTTTTATTTCACATCGTCTTGAAGAGGTATTTGAAATATGTGACCGTGTAAGTGTATTCTGTGATGGTAAATATATCGTTTCCAAGGATGTACAGGATATTACCAAAAAACAGCTGATCACATACATGGTAGGACGAGAACTTTCGGATGATTATCCGGAACCGAAGCGGAAAATTGGAGAAACACTTCTTAAAGTGGAACATCTTAAAAATAAAAGAGTACACGATGTAAGTTTTGAACTGAAAAAAGGAGAAATTCTTGGATTTGGAGGCCTTGTAGGTGCAGGAAGAACTGAACTTGTAAGAGCAATTTACGGAGCTGACCCAATTGAATCCGGAACAATTACTTTTAATGGTAAGAAATATTCGCCAAAGAGTCCGGCAGATGGCCTCGAGGCCGGAATCGGACTGATTCCGGAGGACAGAAAGGCACAGGGCTGCGTGCTTTCTCTTACAATCAGAGAAAATATCGTGTACAGTATTCTGAAAAAAATCTCTAAAGTATCAGTGGTTCAGAAGAAACAGGAAAAAGAGATTGTTGACCAGTATATTAAGGAGCTGAATGTTAAAACACCAAGTCCGGAACAGCTGGTAAAGAATCTTTCAGGTGGTAACCAGCAGAAAGTCGTGCTTGCAAAAGCACTTGCCACAAACTGTGAAATCCTTATTTTTGATGAACCGACCAGAGGTATTGATGTTGGTGCAAAACAGGAGATTTACAATCTTATGTGTAAGCTGGTAGAGGCAGGCAAGAGCATTATAATGATCAGTTCGGAAATGCCAGAGCTGATTGGAATGTCTGACCGTATCGTTGTAATGAGTAATGGTGAGAATGCCGGCGAACTTAGCAAAGGTGAATATGATCAGACCCACCTTCTGGAAATGGCATCAAGCAAATTATGATATTGAAAGGGGATTTTTAACATGAAGAAGAATAAAAATGCGGTTCTTATATTATTGAATTATGGAATTGTTGTTGCATTGCTGCTTATGATTGCAATCTTTTCATTTACATCCAAGAACTTTTTCAGAACTTCCACAATGTTTACGATTCTGAAACAGGTTTCTATTACAGGTATTGTATGTATTGGTCAGACAATGGTTATGCTCACTGGAGGTATTGACCTGTCGGTTGGTTCTGTTGCAGGTGTATCAGCTGTAACAGCAGCTATTTTCTTAAAGAGCTATAATCTTCCGATTCCTGTTACCTGCATCCTGGTACTCATTCTGTCACTGATTTATGGACTGATCAGTGGATTCTGTGTAACAAAATTAAATATGCCTCCTCTGATTGCAACATTAGGTGTACAGACATCTCTCAGAGGTCTTGCATATATTGTTACAGGAGGTCTTCCTGTATATGGATTTACAAAAGCATTTGGTTCTTTTGCACAGGGAAGTATTGTAGGTATTCCGAATCAGGTTATTCTGACAATTATTTTGTTTATTATCTTTATCTATGCATTAGCTAAGACGACATTAGGACGTTATCTGTATGGTGTTGGCGGTAACGAAGAAGCATCTCGTCTTTCAGGTATTGGTGTAACAAAGATTAAGCTGATGGCATACGGACTCAGTGGATTCCTCGCCGGAATCGCTGGTCTGGTACTGTTATCAAGAACAAGTTCCGGACAGCCATCTGCAGGTTCCGGATATGAAATGGATGCAATCACAGCTGTAGTACTTGGTGGTGTTTCTCTGAATGGTGGAGAAGGTAAATTACATATGGTTGTTATTGGTATGCTGATCATGGGTGTACTGACAACTGGTATGATCATGTGTGGTATTAACGATTATGTACAGCAGTTTGTAAAAGGTATCGTACTGATCCTTGCAGTTGCATATTCTGAAATCTCCAAAAAGATCAGAAGCAGAATGATCGTAACGGAATAAGAAGTTAATCTTGTATAGTTTTATATGACTGAATAAAAATATCTCTGGCTGTGTGGTCAGAGATATTTTTTGTTGATTGACCTTAGTATAAAATACATGATAAAATAAAAAGTAAAGCAAAATTTTGCAGAGAACGAGTCGATAGTTATAAATGAGGAAAGAGAGTGAATGCATGGCATATAGTTTCAGTGGACGTGTCCGCTACAGTGAAATTGGAGAAAATGGATTATTGACACTGCCGGGAATCCTGAATTATTTTCAGGACTGCAGTACCTTTCAGTCAGAGGAAGTCGGACTTGGAATCGATATTTTGAAGGAATGGAAACGTATCTGGGTATTGTCGGCATGGCAGGTGGTTGTAGATCGTTATCCATATATGGGAGAACGAATCAAAACATCTACCTGGGCATATGGATTCCGTGGATTTATGGGACTGCGTAACTTTACCATGGAGACAGAGGGCGGGGAACGTCTGGCGTATGCCAATACTTTCTGGACTTATATTGATGCGGAAAACGGACTGCCAGTCCGTCTGGAAGCGAAAGATACAGATGCTTACAGAGGAAAAGACGGGAAGATGGAATCGAAGCTGGATATGGAATATGCACCGCGTAAAATTGTACTTCCGGAAGATTATGAGCAGCAGGATTCTTTTGCCGTGCAGAAACATCATCTGGATACGAACCATCATGTAAATAACTGTCAGTATGTACAGATGGCAATGGATTATCTGCCGGAGAATTTCAAGATACATCAGATGCGTGCGGAATATAAGCAGCAGGCGAGACTGAATGATGTGATCTGTCCGGCAAGAGCAGTAGATGAAAATAAAACAACAGTTCTTCTGAATGATCAGAAGGGTGAACCGTATGCAGTTGTTGAGTTTAAATAAAATTGGAGGAAAAAAATGATCGAATTAGGAAAGAAACAGACATTACTGGTTGTGAAGTCCGTAGAGTTTGGCGTATATCTTGCAGAAGATATGAATGCAGATACAAAGCATCAGGTACTTTTGCCGACCAAACAGGTTCCGGCAGGGACAAAAGCAGGAGATAAACTGGAAGTTTTTATTTATAAAGATTCTCAGGATCGTCTGATCGCGACAACAAATGAACCACTTCTTATGGTGGGGCAGGCAGGACTTCTGAAAGTAAAACAGGTAACAAGAATCGGAGCATTTCTTGACTGGGGACTGGAAAAAGATCTTTTGCTTCCATATCATGAGCAGACAACTCGTATCTTTGAGGGGCAGGAATGTCTGGTAGCTGTTTATGTGGACAAAAGCAGCCGTCTCTGTGCAACTATGAAAGTTTATCCTTACCTGTCCAAAGAAACACCTTATAAAGAAGGTGACCAGGTAAAGGGCCGTGTATATCAGATCAGCGAGAATTTTGGAGTATTTGTTGCAGTCGATAATAAATATTCTGCACTGATCCCTGCAAGAGAAGCAAAAGGTAAATATCGTCCTGGTACTGTTCTTGACCTGCGTGTGACCAGAGTCAAAGAAGATGGAAAGATGGATGTCAGTGACCGTCAGGAAGCATATCTTCAGATCAACGAAGATGCGGAAAATGTTCTGGAGATCATTGAAGAATTTGCAGGAGTACTTCCTTTTGATGACAAGGCTTCACCGGAAGTGATCCGCAGAGAATTTGGCTTAAGCAAAAATGCATTTAAACGTGCAGTCGGACATCTTCTTAAAGAAGGAAAAATTCAGATCAAAGACCGCAGGATCTATCTGGTGAAATAACAGGTAAAGGATGAGAGTATGAACTTTACACATCTTCATGTCCATACAGAATACAGTCTTCTGGATGGTTCGAATAAAATAAAAGAATATGTGGACCGTGTCAAAGAACTTGGCATGGACAGTGCAGCTATTACGGACCATGGTGTGATGTACGGCGTGATCGATTTTTACCGTGCGGCAAGAGCTGCGGGAATCAATCCGATCCTGGGCTGTGAGGTGTATGTTGCGCCGGGCTCCCGCTTTGACCGTGAAGCAGGAAGTGGAGAAGACCGTTATTACCATCTGGTTCTTCTGGCAGAGAACAACCAGGGTTACAGTAATTTGATGAAGATCGTTTCCAAGGGATTTGTGGAAGGATTTTATTATAAACCGCGTGTGGATCTGCAGCTTCTGGAGAAATATCATGAGGGAATCATTGCGTTGAGTGCGTGTCTTGCAGGTGAAGTGGCAAGATTCCTTACAAGAGGTATGTATGAAGATGCAAAAGCGGCCGCACTTCGGTACCAGGATATCTTTGGAAAAGGAAATTTTTTCCTGGAATTACAGGATCATGGCATTCCGGAACAGCAGAATGTAAACCAGCAGCTTCTTAAGATGCACCGTGAGACCGGAATTGATCTGGTTGCAACAAATGACGTACATTATACTCTTGCAGAGGATGCCCAGCCACATGATGTCCTGCTCTGCCTGCAGACCGGTAAGAAACTGGCAGATCAGGATCGTATGCGTTATGAGGGCGGTCAGTATTATGTGAAATCTCCGGAAGAGATGGAACGTCTTTTTCCATATGCGACAGAAGCATTGGAAAATACACATAAGATTGCACAGCGCTGTCATGTAGAGATTGAATTCGGTGTAACCAAGCTGCCGAAATTTGGCGTTCCGGAAGGATATACTTCCTGGGAGTACTTAAATGAGCTTTGCTTCAAAGGACTGGAAGAACGTTATCAGCCAGTGACCGAGGAATTGAAAGAGAGGCTGAATTATGAACTGACGACGATCAGGAACATGGGATACGTTGACTATTTCCTGATCGTGTGGGATTTTATCAAATATGCCCGTGATCATGATATCATGGTCGGACCGGGACGTGGATCTGCAGCGGGAAGCCTGGTTGCATATACACTGGGCATCACGCAGCTTGATCCAATTCGTTATGATCTGCTGTTCGAGCGTTTTCTCAACCCGGAACGAGTATCCATGCCGGATATTGACGTTGACTTCTGCTTTGAACGAAGACAGGAAGTTATTGATTACGTCAGAAGAAAATATGGCGATGACTGTGTCGTTCAGATCGTTACGTTTGGTACACTGGCAGCGCGAGGCGTTATCCGGGATGTCGGACGTGTGATGGATCTGCCTTATGCGCAGGTGGATACGATCGCCAAAATGATTCCACAGGAGCTGAATATCACGATTGACAAAGCTCTGCAGATGAATCCGGAATTTAAGAAGGTATATGAAGAGGATAAAGAAATCCATGAACTGATCGATACAGCGAAACGTCTGGAAGGATTGCCACGCCATACTTCCATGCATGCAGCAGGTGTTGTGATCAGTCAGAAGGATGTTTCAGAATATGTACCGCTTTCCAGAGCATCGGATGGTTCGATCGTTACCCAGTTTACAATGACAACTCTGGAAGAACTGGGACTTCTGAAAATGGACTTTTTGGGACTTCGTACACTGACAGTTATCCAGAATGCGGTACATCTGGTAGAACAGGATACCGGTGTGAAGCTGGATATGCAGCATATCGATTATAATGATAAAAAAGTCCTGGATTCTCTTGGAACAGGCCATTCAGATGGTGTGTTCCAGCTGGAAAGTGCAGGAATGAAGAACTTCATGAAGGAACTGAAACCACAGAGTCTGGAGGATGTGATCGCGGGAATTTCCCTGTATCGTCCGGGGCCGATGGATTTTATTCCGCAGTATATCCGGGGAAAAAATCGCCCGGATACGATCAAATATGACTGCCCGCAGCTGGAGCCGATCCTGAAACCGACATATGGATGTATCGTATATCAGGAGCAGGTTATGCAGATTGTGCGTAATCTGGCAGGTTATACTCTTGGACGAAGCGACTTGGTACGTCGTGCGATGTCCAAGAAAAAAGCGGCTGTTATGGAGAAGGAGCGCCAGAACTTTGTTTATGGAAACGAAGCGGAAGGCGTACCAGGCTGTATTGCCAATGGAATTCCGGAGCAGACAGCAAATAAGATTTATGACGATATGATCGATTTTGCAAAATACGCATTTAATAAGTCTCATGCGGCAGCGTATGCTGTAGTTTCTTATCAGACGGCATTTCTGAAATATTATTATCCGGTGGAATTCATGGCTGCTCTTATGACATCTGTGATTGAAATGCCGATCAAAGTGGCAGAGTATATTCAGGTATGCAGGAAGATGAACATTAAGATCCTGCCGCCGGATGTGAACCGCGGAGCCTATGGATTTTCTGTGGATAATGGTGCAATCCGTTATGGACTTTCTGCAATCAAGAGTGTGGGAAGACCAGTGATCGATGCCCTGGTGGAAGAGAGGGAGGCAAACGGAGAATATCGATCGCTGAAGGATTTTATTGAGAGACTGACCGGTACGGTAAATAAACGTGCGATTGAGAACTTTATCAAAGCCGGAGCACTGGACTGTCTGGAGGGAAACCGTCGGCAGAAAATGGTTGTTTATGGTCAGATCGTGGACAGCATCGCGCAGGAGAAGAAGAATTCTTTTGCCGGCCAGATGAGTCTGTTTGACCTGGTCAGTGAAGAAGACAAAAAAGATTATGAGATTCGCATGCCGGATGTGGAAGAATATGATAAGGATATGATCCTTGGCTTCGAAAAAGAGGTTCTTGGAATTTATCTGAGTGGTCATCCACTGGAAAAATACAGAAGTATCATGGAGAAGATGATCTCAGCGAGAACGATTGATTTCCAGCCGGACGATGAAACTGGTATTCCGAAGGTTTATGACGGTCAGAAAGTGATCATTGGTGGTATGATCACAGAGAAGACAATCAAGTATACAAGAAGCAATAAGGTGATGGCGTTCCTGACGGTAGAAGACCTGATGGGAACTGTGGAGATCGTTGTATTCCCGAGAGATTATGAGAAATGGCAGACGTTGATCAATGAAGATGCGCGAGTCTTTATCCAGGGACGTGTCAATGCAGAAGATGATAAGCCGAGTAAGCTAATTCTGGAAAAAGTACGCGCTTTTGATGATATACCACGAGAAATCTGGATTCAGTTTAAAGACCGTGAGGATTATGCACAGAAAGAGCAGGAACTTCTGAACTATCTGAGAGGTTCAGTGGGAACTTCTGCGGTAGTAATCTACCTCAAAGATGTGAAGGCGATAAAACGTCTTCCGGCAGGATACCATGTGCAGATCAGCGATTTTCTGTTAGAAGAATTAAAGAAAAAATATGGTGATTCCAACGTTAAAGTTGTGGAAAGAGTATTGAAAAACTTCTAAAAATGCTTTACACTATACAACGAATATGTGTAGAACAGATAACAAGGTTTCCTATTATATGCAAGCTATAAGAGGAAATCTGGAGATGGAGGAATGAATCATGGCAGAGAAACAGATAAAAACCATCGGTGTACTTACAAGTGGCGGTGACGCTCCGGGAATGAACGCTGCGATCCGTGCTGTTGTAAGACGAGGACTGAGCAGCGGACTGAATGTAAAAGGCATTTATAAAGGATACAATGGTCTTCTTAATGAAGAAATCGTTGATATGACTGCCAGAGACGTATCAGATACGATCGAACGCGGTGGTACAATTCTTTATACAGCAAGATGTGCAGAATTCCGTACACCGGAAGGACAGCAGCGTGGTGCAGAAATCTGCAGAAAACACGGAATCGATGGACTGGTAGTTATCGGTGGAGACGGTTCTTTTGCAGGTGCACAGAAGCTGGCAAATCTTGGAATCAATACAATCGGTGTTCCGGGAACAATTGACCTGGACATTGCCTGCACAGAGTATACAATCGGATTTGATACAGCAGTAAATACAGCAATGGAGGCAATCGATAAAGTTCGTGATACTTCCACATCTCACGAAAGATGCAGTATTATCGAAGTTATGGGACGTAATGCAGGATATCTTGCTATGTGGTGCGGTATCGCCAATGGAGCGGAGGACGTCCTGATCCCTGAGAAATATGACTATGATGAGCAGAAGCTGATCAATAACATTATTGCAAGCCGTAAAGCAGGAAAGAAACACCATATCATCGTAAACGCAGAGGGTATCGGTCATTCTGAGGCTATGGCAAGACGTATTGAAGCAGCTACAGGTATTGAGACACGTGCAACGATCCTCGGACATATGCAGCGTGGTGGAAACCCGACATGTAAGGACCGTGTATATGCATCTATGATGGGTGCACTTGCCGTAGACCTTCTTGTACAGGGTAAATCCTGTCGAGTTGTTGGATACCGTCATGGAGAATTCATGGACTTCGATATTAACGAAGCACTTGCTATGCAGAAAGATGTATCCCCATATATGTGGGAAGTATGTAACTCTCTTTCTCATAACTACAAAAATAAAAATACGACGTTTTTACAGCGGAGGCCACCGTCAGGCGGCCTCCGTTCTGGATTAAAGGAGTAACTGAATGATTTCCAGTGCACAGAATACACAGGTTAAGAATATAATAAAGCTGAATCAGAAGGCAAAGGCGAGAAGAGAACAGGGACTTTTCATTGCAGAAGGAAGAAAAATGTTCCTGGAGGCACCGGATGACTGGATTGAGAAAATCTATGTGGCAGAATCAATGCTCGAAGATGAAGAAGTAATGAAAAAGGTACGGAGATTTTCCTGGGATGCAGTTGAGAACGGTGTGTTCAGGCAGATGTGTGATACACAGACGCCACAGGGAATCCTTACCGTACTCCGACAGCCTTCTTACGAACTGGAAGATCTTCTGAAAGAGGAAAAACCACTTCTTATGGTTTTGGAGGATCTGCAAGATCCTGGAAATGCAGGGACGATCATCCGGACCGGAGAAGGTGCCGGAGTGAGTGGGGTTTTCCTGACAAAAACCTGTGTGGATATTACAAATCCAAAGGTAATTCGTGCAACGATGGGATCTGTTTACAGAATTCCTTTTTTCTATGTGGAAGATGTGGTATCATTAAAACAGAAACTTCAGGGAAGAGGAATCCGCTTTTTTGCCGCACATTTACAGGGTAAAAACTCATATGACAGGGAATCCTATGAGGACGGAACTGCGTTTCTGATCGGAAACGAAGGAAAGGGCCTTACAGACCAGGCAGCGGATGCAGCAGACTGTCTGATACGGATCCCGATGTGTGGGCAGGTGGAATCCCTCAATGCAGCTATGGCGGCCGGAATACTCATGTATGAGGCGGCAAGGCAGAGGAGGGGATAAGATGGAACCTTTAATGTGGCTGATCGTGTTGGCGGTCTTTCTTGTGATCGAGGCAATCACGGTAGGGCTGACTACGATCTGGTTTGCAGGAGGCGCACTGGTCGCAGCGATTGCGTCAGGCGCAGGTGCAGGTATACTGGTGCAGTGGATCCTGTTTTTAGTCATTTCACTGGTCCTGCTGATTTTTACAAGACCACTGGCAGTTCGATATATGAATAAGGGGGTGCCAAAGACCAATGTAAACAGCCTGATCGGAGAAAAAGCTGTTGTGATTCAGAAGATCAATAATCTGGAACAGACAGGGCAGGTCCGTATCAATGATATTGAATGGATGGCGAGAACATCTTCTGATGAAGTAACGATTCCGGAACAGACAGTTGTAACAATTGAAGCTGTTCAGGGAGTAAAACTGATTGTGAAAGAAGAAAAGGAGGGTAAGTAACATGGCAGGAATTATTATTTTTATAGTACTCATCGTACTTGTACTCTGGATCCTGGCATCCTGTATCCGTATTGTGCCACAGGCATATGCAATCGTTGTAGAACGTCTTGGTGCATACAAAGAAACATGGAACACAGGTATTCATTTCAAAACACCATTTATTGACCGTGTGGCAAGAAGAGTCAATCTGAAAGAGCAGGTTGTGGATTTTCCACCACAGCCGGTTATTACCAAAGATAACGTAACAATGCAGATCGATACTGTTGTGTTTTTCCAGATCACAGATCCAAAGCTTTTTGCATATGGTGTGGAAAATCCGATCATGGCAATCGAAAATCTATCAGCGACAACCCTTAGAAACATCATCGGTGACATGGAACTGGATGAAACGCTGACTTCCCGTGAAGTTATCAACACTAAGATGCGTGCATCCCTGGATGTGGCAACAGATCCGTGGGGAATCAAAGTAAATCGTGTGGAACTGAAAAATATTATTCCGCCGGCAGCAATCCAGGAAGCTATGGAGAAACAGATGAAGGCTGAGCGTGAAAGACGTGAAGCAATTCTCCGCGCAGAAGGTGAGAAAAAATCTACGATCCTTGTTGCAGAAGGTAAAAAAGAATCTGCAATCCTCGATGCGGAAGCTGAGAAACAGGCTGCGATTCTGAAAGCAGAAGCGCAGAAAGAACGTATGATCAAAGAGGCTGAAGGACAGGCGGAGGCAGTTCTGAAAGTTCAGAAAGCCAATGCAGAGGTATCCGTATGATCCGTGAAGCCGGGGCAGATCAGGCAGTACTTACACTGAAGAGCCTGGAAGCATTTGGAAAGGCAGCAGATGGTAAGGCTACCAAGATCATTATCCCGTCTGAGATCCAGGGACTGGCAGGACTTGCATCATCTCTGAAAGAGATCGTTGTTGAGGATAAGAAAACAGAAGAATAATTTTTTATAAAGAAACACGAAAAAAGAGGAATAACTGTTATGAACTTAAAAGGACGCAATTTTCTTACACTGAAAGACTTTACACCAGAAGAGATCACCTACATGATCGATCTCGCTGCTGAATTAAAAGCAAAGAAAAAAGCAGGAGAGCTTCATGAATATTATAAAGGCAAAAACATTGCCCTGATCTTTGAGAAAACAAGCACCAGAACACGTTGCGCATTTGAAGTAGCTGCTCATGATCTTGGAATGGGCAGTACATATCTGGATCCGACCGGTTCTCAGATCGGCAAGAAAGAAAGTATTGCCGATACCGCAAGAGTTCTCGGAAGAATGTATGAAGGAATCGAATACAGAGGATTTGGACAGGATATTGTTGAGGAACTGGCCAAATATGCTGGCGTTCCGGTATGGAACGGACTGACAAACGAATATCATCCGACACAGATGCTGGCAGACATGCTGACCATCCGTGAGCATTTTGGAGATCTCAAGGGCCGCCGTCTGGTATACATGGGAGATGCCCGTTATAACATGGGTAACTCACTGATGATCGCATGCTCCAAGCTTGGAATGCATTTTGTAGCATGCACAACAAAGAAATACTTCCCGAATCAGGAACTTGTAGATCTGTGCAGGACTTATGCAGAGGCTTCCGGTGGAAGTGTGACTCTGACAGAAGATGTACAGACAGGAACAAAAGATGCAGATGTAATCTATACAGATGTATGGGTATCTATGGGTGAGCCGGATGAAGTATGGGAAGAGCGTATCAAAGACCTGACACCATACAAAGTAACTGCTGATGTTATGAAAAATGCAGGGGAAAAAGCAATCTTCCTTCACTGTCTGCCAGCATTCCATGATCTCAAGACAAAGATTGGCAAGGAAATGGGAGAACGTTTCAACCTGACAGATATGGAAGTGACAGATGAAGTATTTGAATCTGCACAGTCTCATGTATTTGATGAAGCAGAAAACCGTATGCATACGATCAAAGCAGTTATGGTGGCAACTCTTGGAGAGCCGGAGAACAAATGATAACTACAATCTATAATGAAGAAACAATTTCAAAAGAGATAAACACAAAATGGGCGGGCAAAACCGTCCATTTTGCAAAGGAAACAGATTCCACAAATGAGTGGTGCAAGCGCATGTCAAAAGAAAATGCGGAACACGGAACACTGGCAGTTGCAGAATTTCAGTCTGCCGGTAAGGGAAGGCTGGGACGTAAATGGACGGCACCGGAGGGAAGTTCAGTGATGATGTCCATTCTTCTGAAACCGGAATTTGAACCGCAATATGCGTCTATGCTGACACTTGTAATGGGATTGAGCGTAGCGCAGGCAGTGTGCGAGCTTGGTGTGGAAGTTTCTATCAAATGGCCGAATGATGTGGTCGTTTCCCACAAGAAAATCTGCGGAATCCTGACAGAAATGGGAGTGCAGGATGGAAAGATCCGAGAAGTGGTGATCGGTGTCGGACTGAATGTAAATCTGAAAGAAATTCAGGATGAACTGAAAGACAAAGCGACCTCTCTGTACCTGGAAACGGGAAAAACATACGACAGAAACCGTCTGATCGGGCTTGTTATGGAGAAATTTGAAATCAATTATGAGAAATTTGTCCAAACCTGCGATCTTTCCATGATGCTGGATGATTATAACATGCTGCTGGCAAATAAGAGCCAGCCGGTACGCGTTCTGGATAAGATCAGCCCGTATGAAGGCGTGGCTCTGGAAATCGATAAAGATGGAGCACTTCTGGTGCGTGTGCAGAGCGGAGAGATTCGTAAAGTGTGCTCCGGAGAAGTGTCTGTAAGAGGATTGTACAGCTATATTTAAGTTGCTGCGGACAGGAACATATTTAACAAAGGAGTTTTTATATGTATCAGGAAAATGTTGTGCTCTGCGGTGCAAGCGCTTATGAGCAGAAATATTATTTTAATCAGGATTTTGATTCTCTTCCGGAATCGATCAAACAGGAACTGCATATCATGTGTGTCCTTTATACCGAAGATATCGGCGGAATCCTGACACTGGAGTTTGATGATAATGGCAGTCTGCAGTTCAAAACAGAGGCACTGGATTCCGATGCCATGTATGATGATGTTGGAAGTGTTCTTAAGATCAAACAGCTGCAGACCGAAAAAAGAGAACTTCTGCAGTCTCTGGAAATGTATTATAAGGTATTTTTCCTTGGTGAGACCATCGAAGATGGTGGCGAAATGATAGGTAAGGAAAGCTGATCTATGGAAACACTTATGAAAATGAAGTGGAAAATTGGTTCTGTAGAGATCGAGAATCCTTTTATTCTGGCACCAATGGCTGGAGTTACGGATCTTCCATTCCGTATTCTCTGCAAGGAGCAGGGGGCAGGTCTGTTGTGCACAGAGATGGTCAGTGCAAAGGCGATTTCTTTTCATAATAAAAATACAATCTCTCTTATGCAGATCGATCCGGTGGAGCATCCGGTTTCCATGCAGATTTTTGGAAGTGAGCCGGATCTGATGGCAGAAGTTGCAAAAAGTATCGAAGAACAGCCATTTGATATACTGGATATCAATATGGGCTGCCCGGTCCCGAGGTAGTCAACAACGGAGAGGGGTCTGCATTGCTTAAAAATCCGGAACTGATCCGGGAAATTGTGACAAAAGTTTCTCATGCGGTGAAGAAACCGGTAACGGCGAAGATTCGTATTGGTTTTGAGGGATATCCGGTAGATCCGGTGGAGATTGCAAAGATCATTGAGGATTCCGGTGCAGCTGCAGTTGCGGTCCACGGAAGAACAAGACAGCAGTATTATGCAGGCGAAGCGGACTGGGATACGATCCGCAGGATCAAAGAAGCGGTATCTATTCCAGTCATTGGAAACGGGGATGTGGATTCTCCAAAGAAAGCAGAAGCACTGGTACGTGAGACAGGCTGTGATGGGATCATGATTGGTCGCGCAGTGAGAGGAAATCCATGGATCTTCCGTGAGATGAACCATTATTTTACTACGGGAGAGCTGCTTCCGCGTCCATCCTGGGAAGAAATCAGAGAGATGATTCTTCGTCATGCAAGAATGCAGATTGAACTGAAAGGTGAATTTACCGGAATCCGTGAAATGCGTAAGCATATTGCATGGTATACTTCAGGAATGAGACATAGTGCAGGGCTGCGCAGAGATTCCAATCTGGTCAGCAGCTATGAAGAATTGGAAAAGCTGCTGGATGTTACTGTTCAGAGATAAAACAAGGAAAATTACAGAAGCTGGGAATTCGCGGTTAATCGCGGAATTCCGGCTTTTTTGGTTCTTGACAAGGTATACAGATTTGGGTATAATACAGAAATTGTGAATATCCTAGAATAAGTCTGCCCGTTTTGAGGTATGATGTTTTGAGAAGTTATGTAGACAGCAATTATTCCGGGAATATATATCCAATAAATATCCGGCTATTTTGAAAGGGTGTAAGGATTATGGAAGAAAAGAAGAATTTGTTAACATATGCAGGTCTTAAAAAACTGGAAGATGAGCTGCATGATTTAAAAGTAGTAAAAAGAAAAGAAGTTGCAGGTAAGATCAAAGAAGCAAGAGAACAGGGTGACCTTTCTGAGAATGCTGAATATGATGCAGCAAAAGATGAGCAGAGAGACATTGAAGCAAGAATCGAAGAAATCGAAAAAATCCTTAAAAATGCAGAAGTCGTTGTAGAAGATGAAGTAGATCTTGATAAGATCAACGTTGGATGCAAGGTCAAAGTACATGACTATGAATTCGATGAAGATATGGAATTAAAGATCGTTGGTTCTACAGAAGCGAACAGCCTGGAAGGTAAGATCTCCAATGAATCTCCAGTAGGAAAAGCTCTGATCGGTGCACATACAGGAGATGTTGTTGAGGTAGAAATGCCAATGGGAATCATGAAATACAAGGTTCTGGAGATCCAGAGAAACGTTTAAATAAGTCAAAAAACAGAAGGAGGCCAACAAAGTGGCAGAGCAGAAGAAGCAGGATACAAACCAGCTGCTGAAGGTTCGTCGTGAGAAGCTTGCAGATTTGCAGGCAAATGGCAAGGACCCGTTTCAGATCACAAAATTTGACCAGACACATCACTCACTTGAGGTAAAGAATCTCTATGAAGCGCATGAGGCAGAGATATTAAAAGACCACAAGACTCCAGATGTAGAAGGTCTTGATGAAGCACAGGCAAGAGAAGTCCTCAAACAGGACTATGAAGAAAGAAGAAAAATCATGGATGCGAACCCGATCCACGTAGCAATCGCCGGTCGTATGATGTTCAAACGTGTCATGGGCAAGGCTTCTTTCTGTAATATTCAGGATCTGCAGGGCAATATTCAGGTCTATGTGGCAAGAGATGCAATCGGAGAAGAATCCTATGCAGATTTCAAAAAATCTGATATCGGTGATATTTTCGGTCTGGAAGGCTTTGCTTTCAGAACAAGAACAGGCGAAATCTCTATCCATGCTGAAAAAATGACTATGCTGACAAAGAGTTTACAGATCCTTCCGGAGAAATTCCACGGACTGACTGACACAGATACCCGTTATCGTCAGAGATATGTAGACCTTATCATGAATCAGGACAGCAAGAATGTATTTATCAAACGTTCCCAGATCCTCAAAGAGATCCGTAACTTCCTTGCAGGACGTGACTTCATGGAAGTCGAAACTCCAATGCTGGTTTCCAACGCCGGCGGTGCAGCTGCAAGACCGTTTGAGACACATTACAATGCACTGAACGAAGACGTTAAACTTCGTATCTCTCTGGAGCTTTATCTGAAGAGACTGATCGTTGGTGGACTTGAAAGAGTTTACGAGATTGGCCGTGTATTCCGTAACGAGGGTGTTGATACACGTCACAACCCGGAATTCACTCTGATGGAGCTTTACCAGGCATATACAGATTATGAGGGAATGATGGAACTGACAGAGTCCATGTTCCGTTATCTGGCAGAAAAAGTGTGCGGATCCACTAAGATTTCTTATAATGGTGTGGAAATTGACCTTGGTAAGCCGTTCGCCAGAATGACAATGAACGAAGCAATTAAGAAATATGCAGGAATCGACTTTGATGAAGTAGCAGATGATGAGGCAGCTAAAAAGCTTGCTGACGAGCATCATATTGAATATGAGGCACACCACAAGAAGGGTGATATCATCAACCTGTTCTTCGAGGAGTACTGTGAGAAAGAACTGATCCAGCCTACATTTATCATGGATCATCCGATCGAAATTTCTCCGCTGACCAAGAAGAAACCTTCTGATCCGAGCAAGGTAGAGCGTTTTGAGCTCTTCTGTAATACATGGGAAATGTGTAACGCATATTCCGAGCTGAATGACCCGATCGACCAGAGAGAGCGTTTCAAAGCACAGGATGCTCTTGCTGACGCCGGTGATGAGGAAGCAAACCACACAGATGAAGACTTCCTGAACGCACTGGAGATTGGTATGCCGCCTACAGGTGGTATCGGATACGGAATTGACCGTCTGGTTATGCTCCTGACAGACAGCCAGGCAATCAGAGACGTACTGCTGTTCCCGACAATGAAGTCACAGGGTGCTGCTAAGAACGAAGCAAACAATGCTGCACAGGAAACAAAGCCAGTTGAGAAGATTGATTTTTCCAAAGTAAAAGTTGAGCCATTATTCGAAGAATGGTTGATTTCGATACTTTCAGCAAGTCAGATTTCAGAGCTGTAAAGGTAAAAGCATGTGAAGCAGTTAAGAAATCCAAGAAGCTGTTACAGTTCACTCTGGACGATGGAACAGGCACAGATCGTACCATTTTAAGCGGTATTCACGCTTATTATGAGCCAGAAGAACTGGTTGGAAAAACACTGATCGCTATCACAAACCTGCCGCCAAGAGCTATGATGGGAATTGATTCTTGTGGAATGTTACTTAGTGCAATCCATGAGGAAGAGGGCGAAGAAAAACTTCATCTTCTGATGGTTGATGACCATATCCCGGCTGGTGCAAAGTTGTACTAAAAATCAAAAAATGTGTTTGTAAAAGTTGCATACTACAACAGAAGTACAACAAATTTTTGTTGTATAATACGTGATAACACTTGATATTACGTTGTTGTGCTTATGAATTGAGCTTTATAAATGTATCGCAAGGACATTTTCCTAAGAGAAATTTTAGGGAAGTGTCCTTTTTTTGTTGTAGTCGAAATCCAAATTAAAGTAAAAAATAACAATTTAAAGGAGAAGAAGCAATGGCAAACACAGCGTTAAGAGCAGAGAATAGCAATTCTCGCACAATTACTTTCAAGAGCAAGGAACACGAAAAATTTTATGAGGAATATCTGGAAAAATGCAGATATCAGGATGTTTATCATCAGGCTCTGGTTTATTGCCTGGGTATCGACAGAGACACAAGAGAAAATGTGAATAAAATCTATAATTTTAAAACTGGATGTGTAAAAACGGAATGCCTGCAGGAAGGCTGGCAGACCAGTGGAAGTTTACGGATCGTCCGCATGGCATTTAATCTTTACTGTAATGGGACACCAAGTGTCGGAGATTATGAAGCAGAGGAAGATCAGTTAAAAGAGTGCCAGTATTATACCGTAGAAGATCTGTTTTGCTGCGGATATGCCCGGTATTTTTGGGAAGCCATTAAAATCCGTTATCCAGAGTATTGTTTTTACAAAGACTGGGAGGATATGTATGCTGAAAATTAGATTACAGGGTACTTTAAAGGATATTCAATGGTTCCGCCGTATTTTGGAAAAGCATAAGGAACTGGATGTCCTGGAAGTATCAGAGGCTTATGCAAATAAAGGAACAAGCAAATATTTTCGTGTTTATGTTGAAGTAGAAGAAAAAGAGTAAATCGGAGGAAAGTATATGTGTAAAGTAATTGCTATTGCAAATCAGAAAGGCGGAGTAGCCAAAACAACGACAACAATTAATCTGGGAGCCGGACTGGTGAAGTCAGGGAAAAAAGTAGTTCTGGTAGATGCTGATCCACAGGGGCATTTGACAATGGGATTGGGATTTCCAAAGAATCTCAAGGTAACATTAAAGAGCATGATGGAGAACATCATCATGGGTCTGGAATTTGATCCGAAAGAGGCGATTCTTCACCATGAAGAAGGTGTTGACCTGATCCCATCCAATAAACTGCTTGCAGGTATGGATATGTCCTTATTTACGGTGGAGGACAGAGAAAAGGTGTTGAAAGAGTATCTGGAACTGCTGAAAGATGAGTATGATTATATTCTGATTGACTGTATGCCATCCCTTGGGATGCTGACGATCAATGCGTTGAGTGCAGCGGACAGTGTTCTGATTCCGGTGCAGCCACAATATTATGCGGCAGATGGACTCATGGAATTACTCAAAGTGGTAAAGGGAATCCATCAGAGGTTCAATCCAGATTTACAGATAGAAGGCATTTTATTCACAATGGATAATTGCCGTTACAATAATGCAAAGAGAAACAAACAGGCAATCAAAACTACATACGGAAATGACATTAAGATTTTTGAGCAGACGATTCCGAGAACAGAAAGCCTTGCAGAAACAGCATCGGAGGGTGTAAGTATCTTTGCCTATGATGGAAAAAGCAAGGGGGCAGACAGCTATCTGGAACTGGTTCAGGAGGTGTTGAAACATGCGTAGACCGAAAAAAGATATTCAGCTCACTTCTTATGATGAATTACTGGGATTAGAGGAAACACCGGAAAAAAGTATGAACCAGGTTGTGGAAATAAATCTGGAAAAGCTCTATCCATTTAAAAATCATCCGTTCCATGTAAACGATGATGAAAAAATGGATGAAACCGTAGAGAGCATTAAGACATATGGTGTTTTGACTCCTGCACTGGTAAGACCTCGACCAGAGGGTGGATATGAGATGATTTCCGGGCATAGAAGAAAAAGGGGCTGTGAACTGTGTGGAAAGACTACATTGCCAGCTCTTGTTCGAAATTATACGGATGATGAAGCGGTCATTATTATGGTCGATTCCAACATTCAGCGTGAAAACCTACTGCCAAGTGAGAAAGCTCATGCCTATAAGATGAAATACGATGCAATGAAGCATCAGGGAAGCAAGGGTGAGAAATATACAGCAGATATGGTTGGTGAAGCCGCAGGGGACAGTGGACGAACTGTGCAGAGATATATCCGTCTGGCGGCATTATCAGATGCTTTGCTGGATTATGTGGACAATAATAAAATTCCTATGATTGTAGGAGAAAAGCTGTCTTATCTGAAACTAGAGGAACAGGAGTGGCTTCTGGAAGTGATTACCAACAGCAGCATTTTTCCGACAAAGCAACAGGCAGAACAGTTAAAAGAATGCAGTGCAAATGGAAAATTAAACCAGAGTTATATCTATGCCGTTTTATTAAAAAAGGAAAGCAGTAAGATCAATGTGACGATCCCGGCAAAGAAAATCGGCAATTATTTTCCAGAGACATATTCTAAAGAACAGATAGAAGAAGTCATTTTTATGCTTTTGGATAAATGGAAAGAAAACAAAGAAGGAGTAGCAGATGCAGAAGATACAGTTTGATTATTTTACGGGGATGGAAGCGGAACAATACAGCTTTTATCGTGTCCCGAAAGTGCTGTTTACAGAACCATGCTTTAAAACTCTTTCTTGTGAAGCAAAGGTATTATACGGTCTGATGCTGGACCGTATGAGCCTGAGCATTAAGAACAGATGGCTGGATTCAGAGGACAGAGTATACATTATCTTCACTGTGGAAGAAATTGCAGAGCTGATGAACTGCGGAACCCAAAAGGCAGTGAAACTGGTAAAAGAGCTGGACAGCAGTAATGGGATCGGGCTGATCGAGAAGAAACGCCTGGGACTGGGAAAGCCTAATGTCATTTATGTGAAAAATTTTATGATCAGAGAGGTGCCAGACCAAAAGCCAACAGAGAGCTGTGCAGATTTGCAATCTGAGCAGGAAGAGCATAAAAAAATTGCAGATTTGCAATCAAGACAGAAAAGACATAAAGAATGTGCAGATTTGCAACAAGAAGCAGAAAACAAGGGAAAAACAGGCATTTCTCTGAATTGTGAAAATCATCATTCAGGAGTAGTGAAAACCACAATTCAGGATTATGGGGAATCACAATTCCAGAATAGTGAAAATCACAATTCAAGAATGGTGGAAACCACAAATCCAGAATTTCCAGAATCACAATTCCAAAATAGTGAAAATCATCATTCCGGAATGGTGGAAATCACAAATCCAGAATGCCCGAAATCACAATCTAATAATACTGATATTAACAAGACTGATATTAGTGAAACTGAGATAAATCAATCTTATCCAATCACATCAGGTAATTCCAAAAAGAAAACAGATGTGATGGAGGAGATGAGAGCATATCGAGAGGTAATTCATGAAAACATAGATTATCAATATCATGCCAGGGAAGATGTAGATGAACTGGTAGAACTGATAATTGAAGTTATGATGATGCCGGAGGACAGTATGATTCGGATTGCAGGAGTAGAAAAATCAGTTGCTTTGGTGAAAAGCAGGTTTATGAAACTGAACTATTCACATATCGAATATGTGCTGTTCTGCCTGAACCGGAATACGACCAAGGTTGGGAATATTAAAGCATATCTTTTGACCGCCCTGTATAATGCCCCGGCAACGATAAACAGTTATTATCAGGCAGAAGTTAATCACGATATGTATGGAGGATAAAGGAACATGAAGAAGATGATTAAAAAAGTGATAGCACCAGTGCTGGTGATTACGGTACTGTTTGCAGTATTAAGACCGTTTTGTATCCAGGATGGGGAGTGCAATTATTTCTTGCTGTTACTTCTGATGGGGATACCGTTTGGAATCGGAAAAATGTGTGTCTGGATAGTTCCAAGAGGTTTTGACCTTGGAGGGACACTGGCAGTATGGACAATGAATCTTCTGATTGGAGGATTGATCGGAAGCATCATTCTCCTGGCAATGGTCGGACAGGCGATTATTTATCTCTGCATTTTTCTGATTACGGTTCTTACAGGGGTACATAAAATACCGAGAATAAAATGAAATAGATTTTTTTAAGCAGCTAAGACAAAGATTAGCTGCTTTTTTCTGGAAACTTTGCGACACAATGGCGTAAAGTTGGGACAAATTGCAGGAAAGGAGACACCGTATTGAGCAATCGTGCAATTTCCACAGAACTTATTGAATTGGGAGAACGGATCAGAAAACGGAGACAGGAAATGAAGTTATCACAGGAATCTTTTGCGGAAAAAGCAGGTATCAGTGTCAATACGGTCAGCAGGATTGAAGGCGGACAAACGGCAATGTCTATTGAGATTTTCAGGAAGATGATTGAGATATTGGAAACGGATGCCAATGTCCTGTTGGGGAAAGAGGAAGGTGGTACAGAAAAGCAGGAATCATTTCAGGAAGTGCTTTACCGTATTCAGAAGATGGAATGGAAAGAGCAGAAAATTATCATGCAGACCATAGATTCTCTGATAGACAGTTTTAATGAATACAGGTGAAATTTCACCATATATGGGGTGCAAAATAAAAAAACTCCCCATATATGCTAAGGATAATAGAACCCTGTGTTGCTAAAATGGAAAACAGAGAGAAAAAGAAACGAGGAAGGGAGATAGGATTGATGACCAGAGAAGAAAATTTACTCTATCGGAGGCAGTGCCCCTATGATGCAATGGGAGATTATTCTGTTTTGGTGGAAAATGAAAAGAACATAAAAGCAGAAAGAAATGCAAAAAAGTCTGATCCAGGCATCCGACGGAAAATAAAATAGAGGATGTTGTAACGATTAGAAAGGGCAGTAAGGAAGTTTCAGGCTCTCGTTAAAAAAAAACGGGTGTACCGGAAGCTGTTTTTTACTGCCCTTTTGTCAGTAGATCAGTAAGAATCCTGTCCTTTCTGCCGATGGGCACCTGTTGCCAGCAGCAGAAGGGTGGTAATTATGCTGACATTGCAGGAATTGAAACAGGTTGTAAGTAACAGGGAAGAAAGAAGAAAGGTTCCGTCCGCTAAATAATTTAAGAGAAAACGGTGTAGCAGTTGCGAGACAGAGGCTGGTGGACTGTGCGGAAATTATCGCATATCAGACAGGATATGTTCTCTACTGTGTGGGCGACTATGCAACGGTATTTCCTTTATTTACCTGTCGAGATTATGTGTATGAAGCAGGAAGAAAAATAGCAGTTGTTGAGGAGAAGTTTTTCAATGATCAGCCTTGGTATGTAAGGCTGATATTAGAAGGCGAAGACCGGCTGTGCAGAAACCGGGAAACACGAGAGCGTAATAATTGCATTTCGTATAGCTGTATTTCCGAAGAATGGTGCGAATTGGCAGATAAAGGACAATGTCTGCTTGAAAGAATCATTGCAGAGGAAACAGTCAGGGAGTTGATGAATCTGCTGACGGAGCGACAGAGACAGATAATCCAGCGTATTTATTTTAAGGAGCAGACACAAAAAGAAATCTCACATGAACTGGGCATTACAGTCCCGGCAGTGTCAAAGTGTATTTCACAGGCAATGCAGAAAATGCGGAACAATTCGGATGACTCTGCCAGAGCATTGGAAAAGGGAGACTGGAAGTATGCCTGGTAGAAAGCCAAAAGAAAGACAACGCTACATGTTGCGTGTAAACGATACTCTTGTTGAAGTTAGCAGGGCAGTATATCTGGCCTGGTACCAGGCTGGAAGAAAAGAGAGATACCAGGTTGAAAAAATGCAGAGGTATGGGGTATGCAGCATGGAGGAATTACAGGAAAAAGGCTACGACTGCTCTTTTTCGGTAGTATCACCGGAAGAAACCGTTATCAGGATGTCAGAGATACAGGAACTCGAAGAAGCTATGAGATGTTTAGTTAAAGAAGAGGCAGAACTGATAACGCTATTGTTTTTTGAAGAAGTTACAGTAAAAGAAACAGCACAGTATTTTGGGTGCTGTCCAAAGACAATCAGAAACCGGAGAAAGAAGGTGTTGGAGAAATTAAAAGAACAACTGGAAAAGCTATAAAAACATATTGGAATAAAAAGTTCTAAGAATTTTTTCAAACAGGTTAATTTTTGCCCTTTCACACATGCGGTTAGTGAAGGGGCAAATGTCTATTTGCAATTCAAGACGAGAAATCCCCTTAAAAATTGCACCTTGACAATTTCATACCAGCAGCGAGAGGATACCCGGAATTTTTCAGCTACGCATTTTTGCGGCGGGAATCCGGTGAAAACGTGAAGGGATACAGATGGGAGGCACCCTTTGCAGGAATGGTTACGAATTACCTCTTGCGGCTTAATGCTTGATCCTGAACTTTACCTGAGTGTCATTCCTGTTTTACAGGATGATAGCAGATACCATGTGGCGGTGTTTCAGAAAAAAGGCACTGCCATATGAATGTGCTGTTATCAGAGTTATTTCTGTGCCAGCAATAAAATGTGGGAGGTGGTTCCAATGATTGAATAATGCAGGTGTGAGCCTGCATGAAAACAGAGTAAATAATAGAAGAAAGAGAGGATTCAGTTAAAATGAAAATGAGATTCAAAAGATTCTTGTCCGGATTTATGGCAGTCGCAACACTGGCTTCTGTCATCATCCAGCCAGTCGCAGTTTCAGCTTCTGAATTAGAACCGGAAGAAATACCATTTGAACAGCAGTATGCAGAGTTAAAAGATGTTCAGGATTCCCTTGATCCAGATGAAATCGTAAAGGCAAATGATATTGAACTTTCCTATGGACAGGAATTTGATGTAGAGGTTGATCTGTCCGGGATTGAGGGCGTAGATGAAAGTAAGATCAAGGTTTTATTCCATGAAGCGAAGAATGAAGCTGGCACAGATTTTGACACACATACACCGGATACTTACAAAGCTGTCTATGCAGTAGAGCCAGTCAGTGACCATCCTGCTTATAGAATCAGCAGAAACATTACAGTGAAAGAACCGGAAACAGAAGTACAGTCAGAGCATTCTTCAGAAAGTGCAGTGAATATTGACGATGACACTGGAGATTCGGAGCAGAGCGAGGAGGATTCGGAGTCGCACCGGGAAATCCAGAATCCGGAAAATACCGTAGAGCCGGAATCCGAATTAACTGTTTCAGAAGCACTGGAGCAGGCTGAAAGTAATGGAATTGACCTGTATGCAATGAATGAAGGCGAAACAGTAACCTTTATGGCTGCGGCAGGTAATGCCAGAAGTTCACAGCAGGTTTCTGTGACAAGAGGGGCAGAATACCGATATGCAGATTATGGATATGGAACATATCTGACTTATCAGTATACTGTAAAATTTGGAAATATATCTGCGACAGCATACTGTGTGCAGCCGTCCAAGCCAGGGCCTGGAAGTGGAACCTATACGATCAATAAAGTTGGCGATGGGAAAGCACTTGCGAAAGTGTGTTATTACGGTACAAAGGCTTCCGGTGATGATGGATTTTTTACAGAAGAAAACGGATACGGAAATTTAAGTACAGGAGCCAGATTTATTCTGGTACATCTGGCAGCATCTTATGCAAATGGAAGCGGGGATGCCTTTTCTGGAGCAAACAGTACGGCACAAAATCTGGCAATGAAACTGTATAATTACTGTATTTCACAGCCTGAAATCCCGGATGTGGCAATGTCCTTTTCGGATGCAGATGTAAAAGCCTATGTGGATGGTAACAGTCAGAGAACAAAGGATATCACATTTAATGCGGATGCGTTACAGACCATTACTATGAAACTTCCGGCAGGCGTACAGCTTCATAACCTGACAACAGGAAAAACAAGTAAAGCCGGAGAAAGCGTAGAAATTAGTGGCGGTACAAAGTTTTATCTGTCCGCACCATTAACACAGGTGAGTGATGTGGCAGGAAGCTGGTCAGCAACCATGAAAGGAAGCATTACCAAGGATTATTCTGCCTACAAGATTTCAACAGGTTCCGGAAACCAGGATCTGGCTCTGGTATTTGGCGAAGGTGTTGATGATGAGAAATATGTAGATTTTAAAGTATCCTGGGTACAGCAGGCAAGTGTTAAGGTAATCAAGAAAGATGCCAAGTCAGACGCAAAGCTGGCTGGTGCTGTGTTTGGATTATACAGTGATGCTGAATGCACCAAACTGATCACAAAGTTACCTGCGACGGATGAAAATGGTGAAGCGTCCGTACAGATCACCAAGACACAGGATACCGTATATCTGAAAGAGATTACAGCTCCAAGCGGATACCGTATCAATGCAACAGCTTACAATGTGAAACTGGAGGTCAGCAAGACCACAACCGTTACCGTTCCAGATGAAGAACAGATGGGACAGCTTACCGTTTATAAAGAAGGTGAGGTTCTGGTTGGTGCTGATGTAACAGAAAATGGCACGACATTTAAGTATGAGAAACGCAGACAGAATGGGGCTGTTTACAATGTGTACGCTGGAGCAGATATTAAAACTGCCTATGGTACAAAGGTTTACAGCAAGGGTGATCTGGTAAAAGAGAATCTGACAACAGATACAAATGGAGCTACTGTTCTTAAAAATCTGTATCTTGGTACATATATCGTAAAAGAGAAACAGGCTCCGACAGGATTTTATAATGGCGGGGAGGAAAAGACAGTAACATTATCCTATGCAGGACAGAACGTGGATGTTGTTTTCTCTGAGACAACCTTTACCAATGACAGACAGAAAGTAGAAGTAATGGTAACAAAACAGGATGAAGACACAGAAAATCCTCTGGATGGAGGAATCTTTGGACTTTATGCTGCAAGTGACATTACCAACGTGGATGGAACCGTCATTGTAAAGAAAGGGACACTGATCCAGAAAGCGACAACAGGAGCAGACGGAACAGCGAAGTTTACAGCAGACCTGCCACTGGGATTTTCTTATGATGTGAAAGAAGTGCAGGCTCCGGAAGGGTATGTGAGAAACACAGACGATATTTATACATTTGCTTTTTCTTATACAAATGATAAGGAAGCAAAACAGACATTTAAGCATACATTCAAAAATAAACGTGTGACAGCTAAGATTTCTCTGCAGAAGCAGGATAAAGAAACCAAAAAAGCAGTTCCACAGGGGGATGCCACTCTGGAAAAAGCAGTTTATGGACTGTATGCTCGTGAGGATATTGTGCATCCGGACGGTGCTACTGGTGTGATCTATAAAGCAGGAGAACAGGTTGCCACTCTTACCACAGATAAGAATGGACAGGCTTCTGTGAATGGATTATATCTTGGCAATTATTATGCGAAAGAGATCACTCCTCCAACCGGTTATCTGGCAGATGAGGAAGAACATGATCTGGTCTGCAATTATGGGGGAGACCTTGTAGCAGAAGTAAATCGTGAGTGTCTGTCTCTGGAGCAGGTGATGAAACAGCCATTCCAGATCATCAAAGCAGCAAACAATGGAAAAACAGATGCAGACTTACTGAAAGGTGCAGGATTTACTGCTTATCTGGTATCCTCCCTGAAAGTAAAAGAGGATGGTAGTTATGATTTTGATTCTGCAAAACCGGTAGTGATCGGGGAAAATGGTGCAACAGAAATCTTTACAGATGAAAAAGGTTATGCCTGCAGTATTGCGATTCCTTATGGAACTTATATTGTTCGTGAAACCACAACACCTCATAATTATACTCCGGTAGATGATTTTACAGTGCGTATCACTGAGAATAACCCGAACCAGCCACAGACATGGAGAGTGCTTCTGGATGACGAGTTTGAAGCGAAGCTGAAAATCATCAAACAGGATGATGAAACCAAGAAACCAGTATTACAGAAAAATACAGAGTTTAAGATTTATGACCTGGATCATAAGAAATATGTAGAACAGGTTACAACCTACCCGACAACGGTTAAGCATAAATCTTATTTTACAGATGAGCAGGGATATTTGATTCTTCCACAGAATCTGAAAATTGGCAATTACCGTATTGAGGAAGTCAATGCACCGTTTGGTTATACACTGAACGAAAATTACTATGAGGTAACAGTTGATTCCAATACTGCATACCAGATGGATGGAACTTCCGGGGATGTGATCATTGAAGCAGTTTATGAGAACCATCCAGTTAAGGGAGAACTGACTATCGTGAAAAAGGGCGAAGTTCTGGACGGATTCAAGGATGATTTTACATATCAGACAGAAAATCTGGAAGGGGCAGAGTTTGAGATTTACGCTGCCGAGGACATCTATACTGCAGATTTCCAGAAAGATGATAATGGAAACCGTATTCTGGAATATGCTGCCGGAACACTGGTAAAAACGGTTACAACTGATAAAGATGGGAAAGCAGTCCTGAAAAATCTGCCGCTTGGAAGTTATAAGATTGTAGAAAAGACAGCTCCGGATGGATTTGTTTTAAACGGCGAAGCACAGACTATAACTTTTTCTTACAAAGATCAGGAAACACCTGTCATTGAGCAGACAGCTACTTTTGAAAATGAACGTCAGAAGTAGAAATTTCAGTGGTAAAACAGGATGCTGATACAGAAAAAGCAGTTGCAGGGGCAGAATTTGGACTTTATGCAAAGAATGACATGGAAGCTCATGGAACTGTGATTGTGAAAGCAGACACACTTCTTGGAAAAGCTGTTTCCGGAGAAGATGGAAAGGCTGTATTTACACAGGATCTGCCATTTGGTGAGTATTATATCAAAGAACTGGCAGCACCAGATGGTTATGTATCTTCTGATGAAGTTCTGGAAGTAAAAGCAGAATATCAGGGACAGAATATTAAAGTCGTGCAGTTATCTTCTGTATTTAAGAACCAGCCTACAAAGGTTGTGGTTTCCAAGTCTGATTTAACTACTGGCGTGGAACTGTCAGGTGCGACACTTACTGTTCTGGACAAAGATGGAAATGTAGTTGATACATGGAAATCCGTAAAAGGCGAGCAGCATCTGATTGAACGACTTACCGTAGGGGAAACCTATACTCTCAGAGAAGAGATGGCACCTTATGGATACCTCAAAGCAGAGGAGATCACCTTTATGCTTGAGGATACCGGGGAAATCCAGAAAGTGGAAATGAAAGATGATGTGCCGACAGGAACGATCATTATCAATAAAAATGGAGAATTTCTGGATAAAGTAACTGCACTGGATTCTGTTGGAGACTGGATCAGCCATTTATTCCAGTATGTAACAGGCAGCCTGAAAGATGTTACCTTTGAAGTATACGCTTTAGAAGATGTGAAGTCTGCTGACGGAGAAAGTGAAGATTATTATAAAAAAGATGAACTTGTAGCAACCATTACAACAGATGATACCGGTATTGCAAAGATATCCGGACTTCCGCTTGGCAAATACTATGTAAAAGAAAAAGCTACAGTGGACGGTTTTGTTCTGGATGATGAAGCAAGAGAGATTGATCTGACATACCGGGATCAGGATACTGCAGAAGTTACCTATTCTGCTGACTGGCAGAATAACCGCCAGAAAGCGGAAGTGGAGGTTGTGAAAAAAGAGAAAGATTCTGATCGTGTACTGGAAGGTGCGGTATTTGCCCTTTGTGCCAAAGAGGATATTACAGGAACAGACGGAAAAGTGATTCTGAAAGCAGATACTGTGATCGAGGAGCTGGCAACAGACAAAGAAGGAAAGCTGACTTTTAAGGCAGATTTACCGATTGGTTTTGCGTATTATATCAAAGAAACGTCACCGGCACCTGGATTTGCAACGACAGATGAAACGCAGGAGTTCACGTTTGCGTATGAAGGTGCAGAAAAGGAAAAAGTATCTTATGCTTTTACCTTTGAGGACGAGCCGACTGTAATCGAGATCACCAAGACTTCCCTGACAGACGGAAAAGAACTGGAAGGAGCTAAGTTACAGGTAACTGACGAAAGTGGTAAAGTTGTAGATTCCTGGACTTCCGGTAAAGAAGCTCATATCATCAAAGAACTGGTAGTTGGACAGAAATATACTCTGACAGAAACAAAACCTGCAGATGGTTATGTGACAGCAGAAAGCATCACATTTACAGTTGAAGATACTGCAAAGTCACAGAAAATCGAAATGAAAGATGATGTGACTAAGGTAGAAATTTCCAAAACAGATATTTCCGGTAAGGAACTTCCAGGAGCAAAACTGACCATTCTTGACAAGGACGGTAAGACAGTAGAGAGCTGGACTTCTGAGGAAAAACCACATTACATAGAAATGCTTCCGATTGGAGAGTATACACTTCGTGAAGAGTCTGCCCCTGACGGATATCTGGTATCTGAAGATGTGAAATTTACAGTGAAGGATACCGGGGAGATCCAGAAAGTAGTGATGAAAGATGAAGTAAAACCGGAAGAAACATCAACACCGGAAACACCGTCTACACAGGTAACAGATACACCGAAAACCGGAGATGATACACACATGCTGATTTGGATTCTGCTTGCGATTGCAGGTATGGCAGGCAGTGTATCAGCAGTCTGGATTGCGAAAAAAAGAAAATAAAAGTTGATGGAGGGGCATTTATGGGTAGCAAAGTCATAGATGCCCTTTTGAATGATGAAAGGGGTATAAAATGAGACAGTTATTGATTATTGCGGGGATTCTTCTGGTGTTAGCAGTCAACTTTGTTCTGTACTGCTGTATCCGGGTAGGAGCAAAGGAAGACCGTCTGTTGGAAGATCATAGAAAGGAACAGATTGATGCAGGAAGAAGTGAATGAAAAAACAGTGTCCCTGTGTATTACCGGTGGAAAAGTGACAGTCCGCTTATTGAAACAGGCAATGATGCGTTTTCTGGCAGCAATGGAGAAAGAAAAAGCAGAGAAAGCAAGAAAACAGCAGGTAAAGGGTCCGCCAGACAAAGATTATCATGGAAAGCAGAGTTTAAAGAAGCTGGCACAGCAGAATGTTCAGCTTTCCAACATTGAGATTACAGATAATAACATTAAGGCTTTTGAAAAAGTGGCAAAGAAATATGGCATTGATTTTAGCCTGAAACGTGATAAGTCCGTAGATCCACCGAGATATTTTGTTTTCTTCAAGGCAAGGGATGTAGATGTTATGACAGCAGCATTCCGGGAATTTACCGGAAAGACACTGAATAAAACGAAGAAACCGTCTGTCCGTAAGAAATTACAGCAGGCAATCGCAGCCCGTAGCCAGGATAAACAGAGAGAACGGGAAAAATCGAAAGAAAAACAGAAGGAGCCGACCTTATGAGTGGGATAAAAAATATAAAGAAGAAACTGAAAGGATTTCAGGTACGTCCCCCGAATGTGGAAGTGGTAAAAAAGGTTTTATTACATATTCCGTATGTGGTTGTGTTTTATGTGGTAAATAAATGTACCTGGCTGTATCAGTATTGCAGGGGCAGTACAGTAGTGGACAGGCTGATGGTTCTTTTTATGAATTATCTGTTGGCATTTAAAAAGCCATTGCCAAGCATACAACTGGAAAGTCTGGCTGCGGGGACAATCGCAGCAGTTGGTATATGGGCAGTGGTATATTTCAAGGGAAAGAATGGAAAGAAGTTTCGTCAGGGAGAGGAGTATGGATCTGCCGATGGGGAAATGAAAAGGATATAGCTCCTTTTATTGATCCGGTTTTTGAGAATAATATCCTGCTGACACAGACAGAACGCCTGACCATGAACAGCAGACCGAAGAAACCGAAGTATGCCAGAAACAAGAATGTCATTGTAATTGGTGGTTCCGGAAGCGGTAAGACCAGATTTTATGTGAAACCGCAGCTTATGCAGATGCCGGATAATGTGAGCTTTGTGGTCACCGATCCAAAGGGGACGATCATCGTGGAATGTGGTAAAATGCTGGCACGAGGAACGCCGAAGAAAGATAAGAACGGTAAAATCCTGCGTGATAAAAATGGCAGAGTGGTAATGGCTCCGTACAAAATCAAGGTGCTGAATACCATAAACTTTGCAAAGAGTATGCACTATAACCCGTTTCATTATATCCGGTCTGAAAAGGACATTCTGAAACTGGTAAATACGATCATGGTAAATACCAAGGGAGAGGGAGAAAAAGCCTCAGAGGATTTCTGGACGAAAGCGGAACGCCTGTTATACTGTGCTTTGATTGGTTATATTTATTATGAAGCACCGGAGGAAGAGCAGAACTTTTCAACTCTGCTGGAATTTATCAATGCCAGTGAAACCAGGGAAGAAGATGAAGAATTTAAAAATGCGGTGGACTTGTTGTTTGAAGAGCTGGAAAGAGATGAGCCGAACCATTTTGCAGTAAGGCAGTATAAAAAATACAAACTGGCTGCAGGAAAGACAGCAAAAAGTATTTTGATTAGTTGTGGTGCAAGACTCGCACCCTTTGATATTGCAGAGCTGCGGGAGCTTATGTCTTATGATGAGATGGAGTTGGATATGATTGGAGATCAAAGAACAGCATTGTTTATTGTAATCTCTGATACGGATGATACTTTTAACTTTGTGGTTGCCATGATGTACAGTCAGCTTTTTAACCTGTTATGTGACAGGGCCGATGACGTTCATCATGGAAGACTACCTTATCATGTGAGAATCCTCTGTGACGAGTTCGCAAATATTGGACAAATTCCGAAGTTCGATAAGCTGATTGCAACGATCCGAAGCAGAGAAATCTCCGCATCTATTATTCTGCAGTCACAGTCACAGCTCAAGACCATTTATAAGGATGCAGCGGAAACCATCACAGGAAACTGTGATACCATGCTGTTCCTTGGTGGAAAGGAAAGTACCACTCTGAAAGAAATTTCAGAGACACTGGGAAAGGAAACAATTGATTTATATAACACTTCTGATACAAGAGGCCAGAGCAGATCTTATGGTCTGAACTATCAGAAAACGGGAAAAGAACTGATGAGCCGGGATGAACTGGCAGTCATGGACGGCAACAAGTGTATTTTGCAGCTTCGTGGTGTCCGTCCGTTTTACAGTGATAAATTTGATATTACAAAACATAAACGGTATAAGCAATTATCCGATTATGATAAAAAGAATGAGTTTCATGTGGAAGAATATATGAAACATCAGATGGAAGTCCGGTTAAGTCCGGAAGAAGCGTTCGACCTTTATGTGTATGAAGGCAGTGAACTGGAAAAACAATCAAATAATGAAAATGAAGGCATAGAGCATGTAACGTAAAACATACATAGCTCTTTTTTTATGCCCTTTTGGGAGGTAGCGATATGCGTGAGCATGAAAGACCGCCCATCAGGGCGGAACCCTCCGAGTAGTGACCGTTTGAAAATCACAATGAAACAGCAGTTACGAAAGGAGAACATAGATTATGGCGTTTTTTACATCCGCAATTAATATTTTACAGACTCTGGTTGTTGCAATCGGAGCTGGTCTGGCAGTTTGGGGAGTTATCAATCTCCTGGAGGGGTATGGAAATGACAATCCCGGAGCCAAGTCACAGGGAATCAAGCAGCTTATGGCAGGTGGAGGTGTCGTTCTGATCGGTACACAGCTTGTACCATTACTGGCGAATTTGTTTTAGCCGGGGCAGTAGGAAAGGAGAACACGCATGGATAAGATTTTTGAGTCCATAGAAGAATGGATGCGTAACCTCCTTACAGGCATGGTCAGCTCAAACCTGACGAACATGTTTACCGATGTGAATGAAAAAACCGGTGATATTGCAAGTCAGGTTGGGCAAACGCCCCAGGGCTGGAGTGGCAGTATTTTCAGCTTGATCCAAAATCTGTCGGATTCTGTGATCGTACCGATTGCCGGAATGATCATAACCTTTGTGTTGTGCTATGAGCTGATTTCCATGCTCACCGAAAAGAATAACATGCATGATATAGATACATGGATGTTTTTCAAATATTTCTTCAAGATGTGGGTTGCAGTATGGTTCGTAAGCAATGCTTTTACGATCACAATGGCAATTTTTGATGTTGGACAGAATGTAGTGAACCGGGCTGCAGGTGTTATCAACCAGCAGACGGCAATCAATATTGATTCGGTAATCACCTCGATGGAGACAGCAATGGAATCAATGGAAATAGGGGAGCTGATTATACTGGCACTGGAAACGCTTCTGGCGAGCCTGTGCTTAAAGGTTATATCCGTTTTTATAACGGTCATTTTATATGGCCGTATGATAGAAATTTATCTGTATTCGTCAATCGGTGCAATTCCATTTGCCACTATGAGCAACCGGGAATGGGGACAGATTGGCAGCAATTATTTAAGAGGATTGTTCGCACTGGCATTCCAGGGATTTTTTATCATGGTGTGCGTGGGCATTTATTCTGTGCTGGTTGCAAACATACAGGTATCAGACAATGTGCATACGGCACTGCTCAGTGTAATGGCATATACGGTGATACTGTGTTTCAGTCTTATGAAAACAGCTAATTTCTCAAAGAGCATTTTTAATGCACACTAAATGTGGAAAAGGAGACGATGAAAATGGCTTTTGTATCAGTACCAAAAGATCTGACAAAAGTAAAAAATAAAATTATTCTCAACCTTACAAAACGACAGCTTATCTGCCTTGGTATTGCAGCGGCAGTAGGGCTTCCGTTTTATTTCCTGTCAAGGGAATTGATTGGTTCGAGTAATGCGGCAACCGGAATGTGTCTGTTGATGCTTCCGGCTTTTTTATTTGCAATATATGAGAAAGATGGACTTCCTTTAGAGAAAGTCCTCAAAAATGTGATCGTAGTGAAATTTATCCGTCCTCCGGTACGGAAATATGAAGTGGAAAACCTGTATGAAAAAAAGAGGATTGTGACAAAAGCGAAAGGAGGAACCGTTCGTGGAAAAAGAAAGAAACGATAAGAATCTTCCAGGGCAGATAGAGGATTCTTCTTATCCGGATGACTGGTGGCTGGATGAAGAAGATTCTGCTGATGGTTTGCCGGTATTTGATCCGGATAAGGCACAAAATTATGCAAAGTCTGGGGAGCCGATGATTACGGGCTACGAAGCTCTGGAAAGACGCAGAGGTATCCGCAGACCGGAACGCAAATTAAGCAGACGGGAAAAGCGTGCCTGGAAAAAAGCACAGAAATATGAACTGAAATTACATAAGGCACACGAAAAGGAAGAAAGAAAACTTGCGAAGCAGGCGGCAAAACAGGCTGCTCGTGAAGAAAAAGAGCACAGAAACAGGCGAAGAAAGCAGAAAAGCACATAAAAAAGACAAAGCCGCCTGGCTCATTAAAATCCAATGGGAAAAAGGGCACTGTAAAAAAAGTATCCAGCACAAATAAAAACAGTAAAGGTAAAAATCTTACTGCACAGCAGTCCATTCCTTACAGGGAAATGGGAAAAGACGGGATCTGTCGTGTGGAGGATGGGTATTATTCAAAGACGATTCGTTTTTATGACATTAACTATCAGTTGGCACAAAACGAAGATAAAAATACCATTTTTGAGAACTGGTGTGATTTCCTGAATTATTTTGACAGTACCATCCATTTTCAGTTGTCCTTTATCAATCATTACAGCAATATGACGGAATATGAAGATGTGATCCGTATCAAAAAGCAGAATGACAGTTTTGATGATCTGCGTATGGAGTTTGCCCAGATGCTTAAAAGCCAGTTGGCAAAGGGAAATAATGGTCTTATCAGAACCAAGTACATTACATTTGGGATTGAAGCGGATAATATCCGGGAAGCGAAACCGAAACTGGAACGTATAGAAACTGATATTCTCAATAATTTTAAGGTTTTCGGGGTATCTGCGTATCCGTTAAATGGTGCGGAGCGTTTGCAGATCATGTATGAAACATTCAACCAGAATGTCAAAGTGCCATTCAGGTTCAGCTATGATGATATGCTGCGTACCGGGTTGAATACAAAGGATTACATTGCTCCATCCAGCTTCCTGTTTAAAAATGGAAAGGATTTTCAGATGGGAGATACTATCGGGGCAGTATCCTATCTGCAGATACTGGCACCGGAGCTGACGGATAAAATGCTCGCTGAATTTCTGGAAATGGACTGTAATCTGCTTGTGAATCTGCATATCCAGTCCATCGACCAGATGAAAGCAATCAAGCTGGTAAAGAGTAAGGTTACGGACATTAACCGTATGAAAATCGAGGAACAGAAAAAAGCGGTACGTTCCGGATATGATATGGATATTATCCCGTCTGATCTGAACACATACGGAGGGGAAGCGAAAAGACTTCTGGAAGATTTACAGTCAAGGAATGAGAGAATGTTCCTTGTGACTGTGGTGTTCTTAAATACAGCGAAAAATAAACAGGAGCTGGAAAATGTGGTATTTCAGACCGCAGGTATTGCACAGAAATATAACTGTGCGTTGAAAAGACTGGACTATCAGCAGGAACAGGGACTTATGAGCAGCTTGCCGCTTGGAAGAAACTGGATTCCGATCAAGCGGGCCTTAACTACCACGTCAACAGCTATTTTTGTTCCTTTTACAACGCAGGAACTGTTTATGGGTGGGGAATCTATCTATTATGGGTTAAATGCCCTGTCTAATAACCTGATCATGGCAGACCGGAAAAAGTTGAAAAATCCAAATGGTCTGATACTTGGTACTCCCGGTTCTGGTAAATCTTTTGCGGCAAAAAGAGAGATCACCAATGTATTTATTGTCACAAAAGACGACATTATCATCTGTGATCCGGAGGGAGAGTATTTTCCTTTAGTCCGGGCATTTAACGGACAGGTTATCCGTATTTCCCCAACCAGTCATGATTACATCAATCCAATGGATATTAACATCAATTATGCGGATGATGACGATCCGCTATCGTTGAAATCAGATTTTATCCTTTCGCTTTGTGAACTGGTAGTAGGAGGAAAAAACGGTCTGGAACCAGTGGAAAAAACAATCATTGACCGATGTGTGCGTCTGGTATATCAGGACTATCTTTCAGATCCGGTTCCGGAGAAAATGCCAATCCTGGAAGATCTATATAATCTGCTTCGCAAACAGGAAGAGGCTGAGTCGCAGCGGCTGGCAACGGCACTGGAAATCTATGTAAATGGCTCCCTGAAGGTGTTTAATCACCGCACAAATGTAGAACTGAACAATCGTCTGGTATGTTTCGATATTAAAGACCTTGGTAAACAGTTAAAAAAACTTGGCATGTTGATTGTTCAGGATCAGGTTTGGAACAGGGTAACAGTCAACCGTTCTGCTCATAAATCCACCAGATATTACATTGATGAGTTCCATCTGTTGCTGAAAGAGGAACAGACAGCAGCGTACAGTGTGGAAATCTGGAAGAGATTCAGGAAGTGGGGAGGTATTCCGACTGGTATCACGCAGAACGTAAAAGATCTGCTTGCATCAAGGGAAATCGAGAATATCTTTGAAAACTCAGATTTTATCCTGATGCTCAACCAGGCATCCGGGGATCGACAGATTCTGGCAAAACAGCTTAATATTTCAACACACCAGCTTTCCTATGTAACAAACAGTGGAGAGGGAGAAGGGCTGATTTTTTATGGAAATACAATTATTCCATTTAAGGACAGATTCGATAATACCCTTATGCTTTATGCGTTAATGTCATCGAAGCCGGAAGATGTAGAGAAGCGTGAAAAACTCGGCATCAAAGGCAGAGATGATAGTTAAAGAGGTGACAGCAGAGTATGAGAAAATGGGTGGCAGGATTGTTACTTTCTATATCCGTTATATTGCTTACGATCAGTCTGTATTTCCTGATGGGATTTTTTATGCAGGAAAGACAGGATAACCAATTACAGCAAGAGTTGCAGGAACTTATGCAGGAAAAAGAGGACGATCCAGAAGAAGATACTTCCGACGATTTAGAGGTAGATGCTGGAATTTTGGCATTGCATGAAAAAAATCCAGATTGTATTGGCTGGCTGACCATTGATGGGACGAGAATAGATTATCCGGTCATGTACCGGCCCGGAGATAAAAATTATTATCTGCATCGGGATTTTAACGGGGAATATTCTGCAAATGGCTGTTTATTTCTGGCAGAGGAATGTGTACCAGGAGATTCGGACAATCTGATCATATATGGACATCACATGAACAGTAGGAAGATGTTTGCTGACCTTGAAAAATATAAGGACGAAGGATTTTATGAAGAACATCCGACAATCCTGTTCCGCACGATATGGGGAAATGAACAGTATCAGATATTTGCAGCATTTACAACACCCGTTTATACAGGAAATGATTTTGATTATTACAGTTTTATCAAAGCAGGAACAGTGGCTGATTATAAAAAATTTATTGCTTCCGTTAAGGAAAAGTCGCTTTATCAGACAGGAACAACAGCAAAATACAGAGATAAGTTACTTACACTGTCTACTTGTGAGTATTCCCAGAAAAATGGGCGTATGGTACTGGTTGCAAAGAAAAATAACGGAAAGGAATAAAACGGAAAATTACCATAGATCAGGAGATGATGACCATGCAGGAGCATGAATATAAAGCAAGGGACAAGACTGTCCAGAAGATGAGCCGGGACGGACTCCGGGAAAAAAATCTCCGCAGTAAAAAGGAAAAGCGGATTACCGGGCGTGAGGCAGATGAGAAGAAAACAGCCGGACACAGGGAACAGGAGCTGGACTTTGGAAAGGTCAGAAAAACTCATACTGCAGAAGAAACGGTTGAGGAAATGAAAGAAGGAAAACACAGGCTGCAGTCCAGACACGCTTTTCTGGAACAGGAAGAAATTGCGGAAACAGAAGAAATGGAAAACTCAGAAATGAGTGATGATAAAGCAGGCGGGGAGAAACCTCCGCCTGTTTCACGTTCCAGACTTCGGAAAGATAGTATCCGGGGGCATCCGGAACGGAAATTTGAACGTGATTCTGAAATAACAGAACCAGACAGGCAGAACCGAAAGAAAAAGATGGTCACAGCCTATGCAGCAAAAGAGCAGAAACGCTACCATGAAAAGGCAGAAGTTGATGAAAAATCAATGGAAGACTTTCGGGAAGAGATCAAAGGCAAGACAAAAAGGGAACAGATACGAAAAGAACAGAAGAAATCAAAATCCCGGCTTTCCTTTGAAGATGAAAGCAAGGGTGTGATTCCTAGCAGTGGGATGGCAAAAAGGGGAGCTTCCGCCGTTTCGGAAACGGTATCTGGTTATGGTCAGAAAAAGGTCAGAGAAGATACCGATGATAATGCTGCTCTTGATGCGGCTGATCAGATGGAGCTTGCAGGAGAAAGCCTTGCAAGAAAGTCAATTTACGTTCGGGAACGATTGAAAGAGAATCGCCAGAGAAATAACCGGTTAAGGGAATCTGTTCTGGAAGAAACAGAAAAATCCCGCCTGCAGTTTGGCACCAGTGCTTCCAATGAAGCAAAAAGGGCGGTTGAGAAAGAAACGAAACAGAAAAAACAGTCTGCCTTAAAGAAATTATTGCAGAAAAAGCGTTACCAGAAGCAGTATCAGGCTGCGAAACAGGGAAAGGCTGTGAAAGATGCAGTGCTTGTAAATGCACAGCGATTTACAGAAAAAGCCAAAGCTGCGGTCAAGGAGCTTGTGGCACAGAACAGGAATATCCTCCTGTCCATAGGAGTTCTGGTTCTGCTGTTTGCGTTGATGGCGACGAGTCTGTCAAGCTGTGCTGCGTTATTCCAAGGCAGTTCTAATGCTATTATTTCTACCAGTTATTCCAGCGAGGATGCAGATATTTATGCTGCGGAAAATGCTTATGTGGCATTGGAAAATGCACTGAATGAACAGATCAATCAGATGAAAGCAAACCATTCCGACTATGATGAGTTCCAGTTTCAGATTGATGAGATCGGACACAACCCGTATCAGCTTATTTCTTATCTGACAGTCAAGTATGGCGGTTTTACCTATGCAGAGGTTGCAGATGAGATTCAGGAGATTTTTAAGGAACAGTATGGATTATATACGGATTCGACACGAGAAACCGTAACAGAAAAGAAAACGGTCAGGGTTGGAGAATCACTGGGACAGGTTGTAACCAGTGGATATTGTAACTGCCCAATCTGTTGTGGACAATGGAGTGGAGGCCCGACAGCAAGTGGAGCTTATCCACAGGCAAATCACACGATTGCGGTAGATGCCTCCAATCCATTTGTGCCAATGGGAACCCATGTCATTATGAATGGCGTGGAGTATGTAGTTGAGGATACCGGAAATTTTGCACAGTATGGTGTTCAGTTTGATGTATTTTATGGCGATCACGCTTCTGCATCAGCACATGGGCATCAGACCTGGGAAGCATACATAGCAGACAGCAATGGAAGTCAGGAAGTGGAAGTAACGACAACAAGAGAAGTGAACCGGCTGGATGTAACACTTACGAACCATAACCTGGATGCAGTTTTAAGAAAACGTATGACAGATAAGGAACAGGAGCAGTATGACGCTTACAACAAATACTATGGAAATCGTGATTATCTGTTTGACCTTAACACAATTCCGACAGGTGGGGCAGGCTTTGGATATGATATTCCGGCAGAAGCACTTTCTGATCCGCAGTTTGCCAAGATGATCCGGGAAGCGGAAAAATATCTTGGTTATCCGTATGTCTGGGGCGGTGCATCGCCATCTACCAGTTTTGACTGCTCTGGTTTTGTATGCTGGGTAATCAATAATTGCGGAAATGGATGGAACGTGGGAAGAACAACAGCGGACGGGCTTCGTTCTTATTGTTCCTATGTATCTCCATCTGATGCAAAGCCGGGAGATCTAATCTTTTTCCAGGGAACTTATGATACGCCGGGAGCGAGCCATGTTGGAATTTATGTAGGAAATAACATGATGATTCATTGTGGAAATCCGATTCAATATACAAGCATTGCAAGTTCTTACTGGCAGCAACATTTTATGGCATTTGGCAGACTTCACTAGAAGGGAGTAAACAAGAGATGAATATGCGGTTAAAAAAGGTTCTGGATGACATTCAGAAAACTGAAAACAAGATTCTGGAACTGCAGGAGCATGTAAGGCAACTGAGAATCCAGAAAAAGCAGATGGAAGATGCAGAAATCATTAAGGCAATCCGTTCCATGAAGATGGACAGCCGTAAGATGCTGACTTTTCTGGAAGGGATTCAGAATGGAACAGTTACCATGCAGTTTGATGAAGAGGGCAATCTTTCTATGGATAGTTCTGAAACAGGTATAAAGAAAGAAGAAAATATGGACAGAGAAATGTCAACCGAACTGATAGAAGAAAGAGAGGATTTGGAAGATGAAGAATAAAGTAATGAAAAAAATTTTGATGATTATGTTGTCATCAACAATACTGATGGGTTCTGCCAGTGTGACCGCTTTTGCACAGGCAAATGAAAACGCAGAGCAGACTGAAACTGCGGAACAGGTGATAGAAGAACTGCCGGCGGAGCAGCCTGCCACAGAGGGAACACCGTTTTCCACGCCGGGAAACGGACAGCTTGTGGATGATAAGGAGAATGACAGTTCCAAGCAGTTTCTGACGGTACAGACAAAGAATGGAAATACCTTTTATATGGTCATTGACCGTTCCGGTACTTCCGAGAACGTGTACATGATGTCACTGGTAGATGAAAATGATCTGGCAGAGTTCTTAGATGAAAACGAGGAAACCGAGAAAAAAGAGGAACCAGCAGTTGTACTTCCGGAAACGACTGCAACACCAGAACCAGAAACTACCGTACAGCCAGAAACAGAAGTGAATCTAGAATCCGGTGGTAATAAAATGTTGGGTTCTGCAGTCTTGGGCGGCGGCATTGTACTGGTATTTGGTGGTTTAGCTGCTTTTGCTTTAAGTAAATTCCGAAAGAAAAAAGAGGACGGTATTGTAGAGGAAGGTCTGGAATTTGCTGATGACAGTTACATCAATGAAGATGAAGAAAATGCAGAAGATCAGCAGAAATAACAAAAATTTATAAGGTATGGAGAAAGGGCAGTTCTTTATGGACTGCCTTTTTGACAGGAACAGGAGGAAAATATGGCGAAATTTTTAGTAATTGCAGAGAAACCGAGCGTGGCACAGAGTCTTGCAAAAAATTTATCTGCTTATCAGAGAAAGGACGGGTATCTGGAGGGGAACAGTTGCATTGTCAGTTGGTGTCTGGGACACCTGGCAGAATATGCACCACCGGAAATTTATGATGAAAAATATGCAAAATGGCAGTTTGAGGATTTGCCGATCATCCCGAAAGTATGGAAAGTACAGGTATCAGAAGATAAAAAGAAGCAGTTTGATGTGCTATGCAACTTAATAAACCGGGCAGATGTAGCATATCTGGTCAATGGCTGTGATGCCGGAAGAGAAGGAGAACTGATTTTTAAAAGAGTTTATGATCTGGCAGGCTGTCAGAAACCAGTGAAGCGTCTGTGGATCAGTTCAATGGAAGATGAAGCCATTCAGAAAGGATTTCAGTCCCTAACTGACGGGAGAGAATATGCAGGGCTTTGTAATGCTGCGGTATGCAGGGCACAGGCGGATTGGTTGATTGGAATGAACGCAACGAGAGCCTACACAACCAGATATTTTAAGCGTTTGGTAGTTGGCAGGGTACAGACACCGACGCTTGCCATGCTGACGGAAAGAAAAGAGAAGATCGAGCATTTCAAGAAAGAAGCCTATTATAAGGTTTCTCTGTCAGATGGGAAACTTGCGGTAATTTCAGAAAATATTCAGTCTGAAACAGAAGCGGAAGAATTAAGAAAACTCTGTGATGGAACAGAAGCTGTTGTAACCAGAGTGAAAAGAGAACAGAAAAAGATTTCCCCGCCCAAACTTTATGACCTGACCAGTCTGCAGAGGGAAGCAAACCGATTTTTCGGATATACTGCACAGAAAACATTGGATATGCTGCAGGAACTGTATGAAGAAAAGATGGTTACATATCCGAGAACAGACAGTCAGTATGTAACCGAGGATATGAAAGAAACTGTAAAAATGCTTGCTAAAGGCATGACAGATTTTCTTCCGTTTCTGGAATCTGGACAGACTGGAGAAAACATAGATCGTGTGGTTAATAATGCAAAGGTATCTGATCATCATGCAATCCTGCCGACGAAAGAAACAATAGAAAAGGGAATGGGAGGACTTTCCAGTGGAAAGAAAAATCTGCTGATGCTGATCGGACAGCAGCTTGTTCAGGCAACAGGGGAAGATTATCTTTATGAGCAGACAGAAATTTTCGTACAGTGCAAAGAACATGAATTTGCTGCAAAAGGAAAGCTGCCTGTGCAGATGGGATTTAAAGAAGTGGAAGAAGCCTTTCGGAAATATTGTGTAAAGGATAAGAAATCTGACGAACCGGATAATAAGGCAAAACTTCCAGAGGGATATAAAGAGGGAAGGACGCTTGCTTCTGTGAAAGCAGAGAAGAGTACCCATTATACTGCCCCGCCGAAGATGTTTACCGAAGATACCCTGCTTGCGGCAATGGAAACAGCAGGGAATAGAGAATTTGATTCGGAAACAGAGAAAAAGGGACTTGGTACACCGGCAACCAGGGCAAATATCATTGAGAAGCTGGTATCTTCCGGGTATGCAGAACGTAAGGGAAAACAGATTCTTCCTACAGTGGCAGGCTGCGAGCTGATCCATGTAATGCCTGAGAATCTGAAATCCGCAAGTCTGACAGCAGAATGGGAAAATCAGCTTTTGATGATGGAAAAGGGAAAAATCCAGGAAGATGAATTTATGGATGGGATTGTATCCATGATCACTGAGATTCTTTCCGTATGCAGGGCGATTCCGGAAGAAGAACGGAACCGTTTTCAGACTGCAAGGGAAGTGATTGGAAAATGTCCGGTGTGTGGTTCTGACGTATATGAAGGAAAGACAAATTATTACTGTGCTGACAGAAACTGCCCGTTTGCATTGTGGAAGGCGAACCGTTTTCTGGAAAGCATGAAAAAGTCGATGGATAAAAAGATGGCTGTGGAACTTTTGAAAAAGGGGCGTACCCATGTGAAAGGTTTGTATTCCCAGAAAAAGGACAGCAAGTTTGATGCAGATCTGGTACTGGGCGTGGAAGATGGAAAAGCCAGATTCAGCCTGGAATTTCCTAAAAAGAAAAAATAAAGCACAGTCAGAAGGAGGAATAGGTTATGGCTCATTTAGATGAGATACGTGGACTTGCGGAATATCATGCAACCCGTATCAGCAGTTCACCAAGGGACTGGATGAATTATCTGGATACCGCAGCCAGGTTGTACAGGTATCCATTTATGGATCAGCTTTTGATCCACGCACAGCGTCCAAAAGCAACTGCCTGTGCTTCGTTGGAATTGTGGAATGAAAAAATGCTGCGGTGGGTAAACCGAGGAGCAAAGGGAATTGCTCTTTTGGATGAAACCATGCAGAAAACAAGACTCCGATATGTATTTGATATTCAGGATACTCATAAGGTAAAAGGTGGAAGGACACCTTACCTGTGGCAGTTGCAGGAGAAACAACAGGAGGCATTATTAAACCATTTAGAAGAGGCTTACGGACTGGAAGCCAAAGATACAGGAAGTCTTTCTGATGCACTGATGGCAACAGCGAAGTATATGGTAGAAGAAAATCTGGATGAATACCTGGATGGCTTGACGTATGTGACGGAAGGAACGTACCTGGAGGAACTGGAAGAAGATACCATCCGCAGTGAATTTCGCAGCCTGTTGACAGACAGTATTTATTATACCCTGGCGTCCAGGTGCGGATTTGATCCGCTGGAACGGCAGGAAGAAATGGACTTCGTACATATCACAGATTATAACAGTCTTTCGGTGTTGACATTTATTGGAAATGCAACAAGCATGGCCAGTGAGTCTGTGTTAGTGGATATTGGAAGATTTGTACACCGTATTTCATTAGAAGAAATGAAAAAGGGTATTGAAAATACGGAAGAAAAGAATTATAATGAATTTAACACGTTAATTCGTGAAAGTAAAGAAAACAACAACAGAATCATAGAAAACGAATATTCACAGGAAAATCAAGGAGGAAATGAGTATGGAACTGACATATCATCGCAAAGGGGATTATCTGTTTCCGAACCTGACAATCCAGGAGACAGAGGTACAGATCGGGAAATACGGAATGCTGCGGAGGACATTTCTGAAGGAACACAAGAACAGCCTGTATCAGAGCCTGTTACTGACCGGGAAACTGAACAGCCATCTGGAGGAGATCGAGAAAACAGCACAGAAGAGATTGGAAGTACAGATGGAGAAACTGTTGGAGAAGAATCCGGCACCGTCGAAAGAGGAGAATCCGATGGCGTGGACAGCACATATGAACAGTCTGACGGCAACAGCGGAAGAGAGCATCTTGACGGAATTGGTATACAGCTAATTGAAGACACAAGTGAAGATCAGTTAAGTAAAGCAGAGGAAGAAATTGCCTCTGCTTTATCTTTGCCCGAATTTCCGTCTGTAAATGAACAGAAAAGGGAAATTGAAAACAGATTAGCAGCCCTCTATGCCGGGGAGATTGCGATTCCAAGTGAAGTAGTCGATGAGATTTTAAGAACCGGAGGAAACCGAAGCAAGAGCCAGCTTCGTATTATTTATAATTTTATGAGTGAACAGACACCGGAAGAATATACGGAGTTTGTGAAACGAGAGTATGGGACTGGTGGAAAAGGTTTTGAGATCAATGGAATGGAATACTCAGTCTGGTTTGATGAAACAGGATTGCAGATTGCAGTAGGACATACCGTTACCGATCAGATTCTGGATAAGGCGTTTTTATCCTGGGAGGATGTGAGTGGACGTATCCATCAGCTCTTGAAACAAGGGGAATATGCACCGCAGTCCGTACTTGATATTGCAAGGGAAAATACAGTAAAGGAACATGCCCAGGTACTTGCCTATATGAAGGCAGATATGGCAGAGGGTGTAGCAGAACTTGTCTTTGCTGAAGAAGATTTACCGCATCTTCGCAGTATTTATCCAGAGATAACAGACTATCTGGAAGAAAAACTGGCAGATCCACAGTGGCTGACAGATTTGAATGAGCGTCTGGAAGGACTGGCAATGGCTTATGCGGAAGATAAAAGCATTATGCGGTTCCGCACCTATAATCCAATCAGGATATCCGGTCAGTTCCAGAAATTTGCTGCAGAAGTGGTTCCGTACAGTGCCAGGGGTGAATTTGTATGGCAGGAACATAAGGTGTTTATTACTCAGGATGAAATAGATGCTTTTCTTGCCGGGGGAGGTCCGTATTCGGATGGAAGGCTTTCTACCTATTCTTTTTATCTTCTGAATGAAGATGATAAAGCAAGAACAGATTTTATCAAGGAAAGATATGGAACAGGTGGCTGCAGCCATGCTTTATGTGGGGCAGATGATTCACATGCAGATTATGATGGAAAAGGTTTGAAGCTGGAGAGAGGGGACTATGGAAATCCAGATACTTCGGTGCTGCTTCCCTGGGCAAAAGTGGCAAAAAGAATCGGATATCTGATTGATAACCAGCAGTTCTTACATTCTACAGATTATTCCCGTATGCCAGACTATGAGAGGGAAAGGATTGCAGGGAAAGTGATAAGCTTTTATGCAAGACTTCCGGAAGAAATTGAGCGTCCGTTTAAACAGGATTTCTTTAATGAAGAAGCAAGAAAAGAACTTCCTGTTATGCTGAATGATTCAGAGCAGACGCAGAAATTGTTACAGGCGATGGATGATGCCCTGGCAATGCTGCCATTGGATTTTGAAGCAGTGGGATATACCTATGAACAGAAATTACAGCTTTTGACGGAAGTACATCAGTATGTGGAGGGAAGCTACACGATTTTTCCAGAGCAGAAAGTACCAGATCAGGCAGATGGCTTAAATGGATACCAGATGTCTTTATTTGATATTGTGAGTGCTTCCGAACCAGAAGAAAATACAGAAGAACCAGAAGTGGAAGAATCGGCTGCAGAAGTGGAGGAGGTACAAAAAGGAGAACCAGAATCAGAATTTGAGTCGGAATCCGTAATTGTGCAGGAAGAATGGGACGAGAATGTATTTGAATATCAGGGGTATCATTTTGAAGCAGTGGGGGTTCTTCCTCAAGGTCTGGAAGGAAAAGAACTGGTAAACCAGACAAGAGGAAATACAGAATTGCACTTGACTACCTACGAGCGAGAAGATGATATTTTATATTCCTATGCAGGATTCTACGAGGCAAGTGGTTCATCAAAAGCTGATATTTTCCGGTGTATGGAAACTGGACGAAATTATATTCCAGGGGAGAACGAATTATTTGGCTATGAGGGAGAATTTTTACCATATCTGCAGAATGAACAGGTGCAGGAACAGGAACCGCATAATTTCCATATTACAGATGATGACCTTGGTGCTGGCGGTCCGAAAGCAAAGTTTAAAGCAAATATGGAAGCTATCCGGCTGCTGAAAGAACTGGAACAGGATCAGAGATTAGCAACACCGGAAGAACAGGAAGTGTTGTCGAGATATGTTGGATGGGGCGGTATTCCACAGGCTTTTGAAGAGAGAAACAGTGCCTGGGCAGAGGAATACACGCAGTTAAAAGGAATCCTCACACCAGAAGAATACAGTGCAGCAAGGGCATCAACGCTGAATGCCTTTTATACTTCTCCGACAGTCGTCAAAGCAATGTATGAAGCACTTGGAAATATGGGACTGAAACAGGGAAATATCCTGGAACCGTCCTGTGGAGTTGGTAACTTTATGGGACTTTTACCGGAAAGCATGAGTGCTGCAAATATGTATGGTGTGGAGCTTGATCCGGTTTCTGGGCAGATTGCAAAGCAGCTTTACCAGAAGAACAGGATTGCGGTACAGGGATTTGAGGAAACCAGTTATCCGGACAGCTTTTTTGACTGTGTGATTGGAAATGTACCATTTGGGGCATATCAGGTCAGTGACCGCAAATATGACAGATACCATTTTATGATCCATGATTATTTTATTGCAAAATCCTTAGATATGGTGCGTCCGGGCGGAGTGGTGGCAGTTGTCACGTCAAGCGGTACGATGGATAAACAGAATCCGGAAGTCCGACAGTATTTTGCAAACCGGGCAGATCTGCTAGGGGCAATCCGCTTACCGAACAATGCTTTCCAGAGAAATGCCAATACCAGTGTGGTTGCGGATATCCTGTTTTTCCAGAAAAGGGACAGGGCTGCGATCACAGAGCCAGACTGGGTACAGTTAAAAACCACGCCAGAAGGCTATACAGTCAATTCCTATTTTGCAGACCATCCGGAAATGGTACTTGGAGATTTTACAACAGAAAGTACCCAGTACGGAAAACAGGAAGTAACGGTAAAGGCAAAAGAGGGAGCAGATCTGGCAGAACAGTTAAAAGAAGCGGTGAAACATATCCAGGGAACCATCACAGAGCAGGAGATTTCGGATACGGAACTGGAAGAACAGGTGGTATCCATACCGGCAGATCCGAGCATTAAGAATTTCAGCTTTGCACTTGTAGGAGAGGACATTTATTACAGGGAAAATTCTGTTATGAATAAGACGGAAATTCCCATTGTGACAGGCGAGCGTGTCAGAGGCATGGTTGCTATCCGGGATGCAACAAACAGACTTCTGGAACGGCAGTTGGAAGAATGCAGTGATGAAGAGGTTGCCAGCTTACAGGCTGAATTGAACCAGGTTTATGACAGTTTTACCGCAAAGTATGGACTACTCAGCAGCAATGCCAATAAAAGAGCGTTCAGCATGGACAGCAGCTATTGCCTTTTGACTTCCCTTGAATTTCTGGACGAAAAGGGCGAGTTGAAGCGGAAAGCAGACATATTTACGAAAAGGACGATCCACAGGGCAGAGCCGGTAACATCGGTAGATACTGCAAGTGAAGCACTGGCGGTATCTATCGGGGAAAAGGCAAAAGTGGATATTCCTTATATGATGGAGCTTACCGGGAAAACAGAGGAAGAGGTCACAGAGGAGCTTACAGGCGTTATCTTCAAAAATCCCCTTACAGATAAATGGGAGCCATCCGACGAGTATCTTTCAGGAAACGTCAGGGAGAAGCTGAACATTGCAAGGCAGTTTGCAGAAAACCATCCGGAATATATGGTCAATGTACAGGCACTGGAACGGGTACAGCCAAAAGATCTGGACGCTTCCGAGATTGAAGCAAGGCTTGGTGCAACATGGATTTCGCCGGACTATATTACAGAGTTCATGGCAGAAACATTCCATACACCACGACAGCATATCAATTATGAGCGTATCAAAGTACAGTATGCGGAAGTGACCGGACAATGGAACGTAAAAGGAAAGAACGTGGACAGCAGCAATAACCCGCTTTCCACCGCAACTTACGGAACACAGAGGGCAAATGCTTACAGACTGTTGGAGGATGCTCTGAATCTGCGTGACACAAAAATCTATGACACAATACATGATGCGGATGGGGAACACCGGGTACTGAACCGGAAAGAAACCACCCTGGCACAGCAGAAGCAGGAACTGATCCGGGAGGAATTTAAAGAGTGGATCTTTAAGGATATGCGCCGACGGGAAACGCTCTGCAAAATTTATAATGAACGGTTTAACAGCATCCGGCCAAGGGAATATGATGGCAGTCATATCCAGTTTGTCGGAATGAATCCGGAAATTAAGCTGATGGAGCATCAGAAAAATGCGGTGGCACATATCCTTTATGGAAATAATACCCTGCTTGCACATTGCGTAGGTGCGGGCAAGACGTTTCAGATGATTGCAGCCGGTATGGAGAGCAAGCGTCTGGGACTGGCACAAAAGAGCCTTTATGTGGTTCCAAACCATTTGCTGGAACAGTGGGGAAGTGATTTTTTACGGCTGTATCCGGGAGCGAATATTCTGGTGGCAACAAAGAAAGATTTTGAACCTGCAAACAGAAAACGGTTCTGTTCCAGAATCGCAACCGGGGATTATGATGCGGTCATTATTGGACACAGCCAGTTTGAGAAAATTCCGCTTTCCAGGGAAAGGCAGATTGCATTGCTGGAAGATCAGATTGCAGACATTACCTATTCTATTGAAGCAGCAAAAGAGGAAACAGGACAACAGTATACGGTTAAGCAGATGGAAAAGACAAAGAAAACCCTGAAAGCAAAACTGGAAAAACTGAATGATCAGACACGAAAGGATGATGTTGTGACTTTTGAGCAATTAGGCGTGGACAGGCTGTTTGTGGACGAGTCACAATTATTACAAAAACCTTTTTTTATACACAAAAATGCGGAATGTGGCAGGCATTTCACAGACCGATGCACAGAAAAGCTCAGATATGTTTATGAAATGCAGGTACATGGATGAGATTACCGGGGGAAAGGGAATCACGTTTGCAACGGGAACACCGGTATCAAACAGTATGACGGAATTATACACCATTATGAGATACCTCCAGTATGATACTTTAATGAATATGGGAATGGGACATTTTGATTCGTGGGCAGCGACTTTTGGAGAAACAGTTACAGCAATCGAATTGTCACCGGAAGGGACGGGCTATCGTGCAAAAACACGATTTGCCCGTTTCTTTAATCTTCCAGAGCTGATATCCATATTTAAGGAAGCAGCGGATATTCAGACTGCAGATATGCTGAATCTCCCTGTACCGGAAGCAGAATATATCAATGAAGTATTAAAGCCGAGTGAGGAACAGAAAGAAATGGTGGAAGCCTTTTCAGAACGTGCAGAACAGGTTCGTGGCGGTGCGGTAGATCCAAGGGTAGATAACATGCTCAAGATTACCAACGATGGAAGAAAATGTGCATTAGACCAGAGGCTTTTAAATGATATGTTGCCGGATGCAGGGGAAAGTAAGGTAAATGCTTGTGTGGAGAATGCTTTCCAGGTATGGGAGGACGGAAAAGATACACAGGCTACCCAGTTGATCTTCTGTGACCTCAGCACACCGAAAACTGACGGAACATTCAATGTTTATGATGATGTGAGAAATAAGCTGGTGGAACGGGGAATCCCGAAAGAGCAGATCGCATTTATCCATGAGTATAATACGGAAGTAAAAAAAGCGGAGCTGTTTGCAAAGGTGCGGGCCGGGCAGGTAAGAATCCTGATGGGTTCCACTCCAAAACTCGGTGCTGGTACCAACGTCCAGGACAGATTACTTGCGCTGCATCATCTGGACTGCCCTTGGAAACCGTCTGACCTGGAACAGCAGGAGGGACGTATTCTCAGACAGGGAAACCAGAATGACAAGGTAAAATCTTCCGGTATGTAACGGAAAATACATTCGATTCGTACATGTGGCAGATTCTGGAAAACAAGCAGAAGTTTATTTCACAGATTATGACCAGTAAATCCCCGGTTCGTGCCTGTGAGGATGTAGATGATACGGCATTGTCCTATGCAGAGATTAAAGCACTGGCAACAGGAAACGAGTACATCAAGGAAAAAATGGATCTGGATGTGCAGGTAAGTAAACTGAAACTTCTGAAAGCAAACCACACCAGTCAGATCTATCGTCTGGAATCGGATATTGCAAAACGGTATCCGGTACAGATCACAGCATTAAAAGAGAAGATTGCCGGTATGTGTGTAGATGCAGATGTAGTAAAAGGAATAGATTTACAGGATAATGACCACTTTGCAATGACAGTCGGTGGAAAGCTGTATACCGATAAAAAAGAAGCGGGAGTTGCACTGATTTCAGCAGCATCTAGTCTGAGGTCTGTAAAATCAGCCGGACAGATCGGGGAATATCATGGTTTTGCTCTTTTTTCAGAATATAATTTCCTGTCGAATACCTATACCATGACGATCAAGGGAAAATGCTCTTATAAGATTGAGTTCGGAAAGGATACTCTGGGCAATATCCAGAGGATTCATAATGCACTTTCTGCAATCGAGAAAAAGCTGGCAGATACCGAGCAGAATCTGGAAACGGTACAACAACAGTTAAAGACAGCACAGGAAGAGGTGCGGAAACCATTCCCAAAAGAAGCGGAACTGAGTGAAAAAATGGAACGTCTGGCGGAATTAAATGCCATGCTCAATATGGATGAGAAAGGGGGAGAAAATCTTCTGGCAGACGAGGGCATCGGGGAAAATCCGGAAGTAAACGTGCCAGAGGAGCGACAGGACAGAATTGCAGACAGTGTTCATAAAACATCTATTCTGGAAAGACTGAAAGAACAGAAACAGCAGGAGCAGACTGGCGAAACACATCAGAAACCAAAAAAGAAACACGAACAGGAGTTATAAAGGGTATCCCGTCAGAGTAACCAGAGCTTTGGCGGGATTTTTCTATGGAGGATTTGATTATGGCAAACAGAGAAGAACAGTTAAAGCAGATTACAGAGCAGTTGGAACAGGGTGTTGCAGAAATATTCACATCAGAAAAATATACGGAATATCTGAACACAATGGCAAAGTTCCATAATTACAGTTTCAATAATACTCTGCTAATCACCATGCAGAAACCGGAAGCGACACTGGTAGCCGGGTATCAGGCATGGCAAAAGAAATTTAACCGGCAGGTAAAAAGAGGAGAAAAAGGCATCCAGATCATTGCCCCGGCTCCGTATAAAGAGAAACAGGAGATTGAGAAAACAGATCCGGAAACAGGCGAGATTGTGATCAGGGAAGATGGACAGCCGGAAACAGAAGTGGTAGAGCGTGTCATTACAAAATTTCGGGTTACGACAGTATTTGATGTCAGCCAGACCACAGGAGAACCAATTCCAGAGTTTGAGGTATCAGAACTGGAGGGGGATGTTCTGATTTACCATGATTTTATGGAAGCACTGAAAACGGTTGCCCCAGTTCCCATCAGTTTTATTGAAATTGATGGGGAAGCGAAAGGCTTTTATCAGATTGTAGATAAATATATTGCTGTTCAGCCTGGTATGAGTGAGGCACAGACCATGAAAACTGCGGTGCATGAAACCGCACATGCAGTATTGCATGATCGTGACCAGATGGAAGCAGAGGGTGTCGTAAAAGACCAGCTTACAAAAGAAGTGGAGGCAGAAAGTGTTGCTTATGTGGTATGTAATCATTTTGGACTGGACACATCGGAGTATTCCTTTTCCTATATTGCAAGCTGGTCTTCTGGTAAAAATATGAAAGAGCTTCGTGCTTCCATGGACACCATTCGTAAGACTTCTGCTGATATGATCGGACAGATTGAGGAAAAACTCAAAGAATTTCAGATAGAAATACCGGAGCAGGCAGAAGAATTGAGTGCCATGCAGTATGCGGAGCAGACCATCAACCGTCTGGAACAGGAACGGACGATTTTCAGCAATGACCAGAGAAACCTTATCGTGAATTTTGCTTATAAACTGGATAATAGGGAAGCAACGGAAAAACTGTCAGAGAGCCTTGCAGAGTCTATTCTGGATGGAAACAGAGAAGAAGTATTAAAACTGCTTGGAGAAGCGGAGGAGCAGATTGAGAGTCTGCCGGATTCGCTGATCGGCTTATCCGAACTGCATGAAGCTGGATTTTATTCGGAAAGTATGCTTCCGCTTACTAGGGAACGGGCAGTGGAACTGCACCATGAGGGAGTAACGGTTTACGGGCTGACCGGCGCAGTTGACGTTCAGGAGCAGTCGCAAAGAGTTATGAATTTGGAACGGGATATTTTACAGCATGACGGGTTATTCGGAGTGACGAAATTTGAATGGGAAAATTATCGGAGAAGTCAGGAGACGGTTATGACACCGGAAGAAAAGGCAAAAATCAAAGAAACACTTCTTTTAGAGAGTGATGGAAACCGTTATGGTATTTATCAGATCAACAGTGGCCAGGAAGAAAGAGGGTATCAGTTTTTTAGTCTGGAAGCGGCAAAAGAAATGGGATTTACTGTAGATGGCAAAGACTATCAGATGGTTTACAGTGAAAGATTGAGAGATGCTACGACGCTGGACAATCTTTTTGAGCGTTTTAATATAGAACGACCAAACGATTTTACCGGACATTCCATGTCAGTCAGTGATGTGATCATTATGAACCGGGGCGGCAGATTAACCGCATACTATGTAGATTCTTTTGGATTTACAGAACTGCCGGACTTTGTGGCACAGAGAGTCGAGATGTTAAATGCCAATCCTGTAAAAGCGTATCCGGAAGTTATATGGGAACTTTGGAAAAGGCTATGCAGGAGAGAAATGTAGATGCTTATCTGGATTCCAGAAAACTGAATATTGATTGTAAAAATGCAATCGAACAGGCAATCGCAGAGGGATTCGACGGTATGCGTTTAAATCCAGATGCGGCAGTAAGCGTGGTTGAAAAATATGGGGAAGAACGGGTTGCTTTTGTTCTGGCAAATACATTGAAACAGCTTTCCTATGATGGAAGATTTTCTGATGGTAATAAACGTTGGGCAGATGGCATTGATATTCCGGAAAACATCAGCCGGGGAATGGATCTAAACAGGGACTATATTGTGGGCAGTCATCCTGCAGTCCTGAATGGCTTCATTGATATGGCAAGAAAAGAAATCCGTACCTGGAAACTGGAGGAGGTGCTTGGTGTGAAAAATCAGCATATCACTGAAACTACAAGAGGATATGAAGCAGACGGACATACAGGCACTTGGTATGTGATGGATATGAAAACGTATCATGGGGAGCGATTTTTCCAGATGCGGAATGAGGAATACGGTCAGGACGTGGCGGATATTATCGTATCGGAAAATGGAACACTGGTGGCAGAAGACATCTGGCATGGATTTGATGAAGGAGCCAGGGAAGCTATTTCAGAATATCTGGAAGAAAATGGTGCAACGGTATATGACCTGATGGATATTCCAGAACAGGCAACAGTTATCTTAGCAGACGGAACAGTTATGAAAATCATGGAACAGCAGCCAATCAGTACGGACACATGGGAGCCGACACTGACCGGACAGAATCTGCAGGGGGAAGAACAGAAATTCAGTTTTTCGAGATACATAAAGTCAGAGAAAATAATGGCATTGACCTGAAAATGCCAGAAAATCATTATATTGACCAATATTATGTGATCGAAGATCTGGCAGCAAAAGGTGGGATGAAGATTAAGCGATATAAGGATTTGGGAGCTGCCCTTGGAGCATATTACTCTCTGCCTAACCATAAAATGAAAGCTCTTGGGATTGAGAATACAGCACCGCTGCGAGGCAGTCTTGATTTTATCCAGTGTAAGAATGGAATAGATACTCTGATCTATGATTGTCAGGGAGAAGAAGGCTGGCTGAATCCGCAAATATACAATACCTTTAAGGATATACGAAATAGTCTGGTAGGGCATGATACAGAGATAGCATACCAGATTGGAGAGCAGTATTTTACAATCCAGACAGTAGAAGATGGTTATGATTATACATTCTATGATAAGGACTATCTTGAACTGGATGGTGGTGTCTACGATAATCCGGATATTTCTATTTCAGAAGCAATGGAGAACATTTTAGAGGAAGAAGGATTGCTCCTAGAAGATGCAAATGTGATGGATTATGAAGAACTGTATGCAGAAATTGAAGATGCAGAAGAAGAGAGACTGGAGAAGATACAATTTGAACGTACTTGCCCAAAGGCTTTT
>ENA-OQDM01000093-OQDM01000093.1-human-gut-metagenome-genome-assembly--contig:-NODE-93-length-58036-cov-1.780449_pt1 | contig 58036 bp, 65 predicted proteins | sample MGYA00242772_ERZ504605 | MGnify/ENA primary metagenome ERZ504605 (study PRJEB26092, sample SAMD00036348) | human gut metagenome | host: Homo sapiens | study: EMG produced TPA metagenomics assembly of... | reverse complement strand
CTAAATTATATTAATAAAATAGAATAGCAAAAAAAGTATCTTCAAAAGGGAAGTTAAAGTAATAAAGATAAAATCTAATAGCGGATGTTATCCTCGGACCATAGTAATAGTAAGAAAAGGATACAATCGCGAGTGATAAAGTATCTTTAAACAATGGAAAAATAACATGAGGATGCAATTGAGAATGATAAAGCATCTTTAAACAATGGAAAAATAACATGAGGATGCAATTGAATATGGCAAAGCATCTTCGGGTTTAGGGCAAGATAAATTAAGGATGCATTTATCGGTATCTGATATATGAAGAATATCTGCAAAAGTATAGAGAAAATAGTTGAGGATGCACAATTATTAACAAAAGTATCTACATGAGGAATTGAGAAGCAAATGAAGATATAACAGGATACAAAAAGTATCTTTAAATTTAAGGACTATCAAGTTGAGTCATAGTTTAAGTTTTATAAAAATAGCAATTGAATAAGCTATAAATTTGCGAATGGAAAACAGTAAATTAAATGAGAGAGAACAAATAAAAACCAATAAATAAAACCAATAAAGGAGAAAGTGATTTATGCAAAAATTCAAAGATGCTTTACGTGAGGAGCAAAAACGATTGGAAGAGATAATGCAAAGGCAAAAAAGAGAATGAGCATATGCCGGAAGGCAATCTCAGAATATCAAAGCACAAAAACAGATGCCGCTATTATCATTGTGTACATGATAGAAATGGCATCTATATACCGAAAAGAAATATGATATTAAGAGAGCAATTAGCTCAAAAAGCATACAATAGCTCCATCATAAACATAGCAGAAGAGCAGCTTGCTAAAATAAATAAAATGTTGGAAATAGATGCGGATGAGGAAATGAAAAAAATGTATGATTCCTTGCATCCTGACAGAAAGAAATTAATAAATCCAATTGAGGATACCTGGGAGAATAATCTTCAAAAATGGTTTGCAGCACCATATCAAGGGAAAGAATTTCAAGAGGGCGCACCTATGATTTTAACTGAAAATGGAGAAAGAGTACGATCAAAATCCGAGAAGATTCTGGCAGATTATTTTTACAGGCAGAATATTTTGTATAAGTATGAAAAACCATTATATTTGAAGGGGTATGGCACCGTTTATCCTGACTTTACATTTTTGTCTTCAAAAACAGGGAAAGAGATATATTGGGAACATGAGGGGATGATGGATAAGCAAGAATATGCAAGAAATGCTGTTCGAAAAATAGAATTATATCAAAAAAATGGGATTTATCCTGGGGAACGATTGATTCTTACATTTGAGACGGAACAAAGTATGCTTAATCAGAATATATTAGAAAAATTAGTAGAGAAATATTTATAAACTACTGTAGCTGAACTTTAAATTGCTACGAAAAGTATCTGCAATGATGAGTATTTTTACTATGAAGATGATATTTGGGATAAGAAGGTATCTGCAGATCAAAGAAAAGCAAATTGTAGACGCAAGTATTTGCAGGGAAGCATCCTCAATTGCCATAGAAAGAAAAACAAGATGCAATTGCTTATTAGGGATCATCTTCAAAATATGGAAAATACAAGTTGAGGATGCGTTTGCTCATAGTTGACAGAAATAAGGCATCTGCATACGAATTAACTATGTAAATGAAGATGCACTGCTGAAAACTAAGTAATCTACAAATGTAATTAAAGTGCGAATGAAGATGCACTGCTGAGAATTAAGTAATCCGCAAAAGTTATTGAAGAGCAGCTCAAGATGCACTGCCAAGGCATTAGGGAACAATATCAGAAAGAAGGAGTTGTTATCCCCCAATACTCTCTGGTTTCCGGATTAAAAAATCCCCTCTTGACCTTTCGCCACTTTTGCGGTATAGTTCTCTACACTTTGTTAAAAATAATTTGAAAGCTAGTGTACGAAAGGAGCGAGTTTTATGACTTTTTATCAGGAACTTCAGCTGAGCTCGACCGGTTCGAAGCAGCTGATTAAAAACACCACTGATCCGAAAGAAAAACGCAGACATATTTTAATCTATAATTTTAAAGTCTATCTGGTAATGATATTCTGTGTTGCGGTGGTATCGCTGTATAGCAAGTTTATTGGAAATGATAACAGTGTCGTAGGTGTAACTGTCCTGCTTGCGGTGCTTGTGCTCAGACAGGCAGACTTTGGAATCCGCACATCACATGGATTGCTCTCTATTGCCGGAATATTTGCTATTCTGATGACGGCACCACGTTTTGCAAACACACTGTCACCAGTACCTGCATTTGCAGTAAATGTGATTGCAATTCTTCTTCTGATGATTCTTGGATGCCACAATGTGATCATGTACAATCATTCCACTTTTGTACTGGGGTATTTACTTCTGCTTGGCTATGATGTGACAGGAGCATCATACATAAAGCGAGTGGAAGCCTTGCGGCAGGTATGATCTTGTGTATGATCATTTTCTACAAGAATCAGAAAAACAGACCGTACAGAAGAACCTTTCTTGATCTGTTTCGAGAATTTGATCTTCATTCAGCGCGTGGCAGGTGGTATCTGAAACTGACATTCATCGTATCAAGTGCGATGCTGTTTATGAATCTTCTTGGACTTCCAAGAGCTATGTGGGCAGGAATTGCCTGTATGTCAGTATGCCTTCCATTTACCAATGACTGTGTTGCCAGATCAGGAAGCAGATGGCAGTTTAATATAGTTGGCTGTGCAATATTTATCGTATTGTATCTTGTGCTTCCAGAATCTATGTATCCGTATATTGGAATGATTGGCGGAATTGGAGTTGGATATTCAGCAGGATATGCATGGCAGACTGTATTCAATACTTTTGGTGCATTGTCCATTGCTGCAGGATTATTTGGAATGCCGGCTGCGGTTGCACTTCGTGTTGGAGCAAATATTTTTGGAGCAGCTTATACTGTGATCTGCAATAAAGTAATTGACAAACTGGCTGACAGATTTATGGTCAGACAAAGTGCAGAAGCATAAATATTACCTGTGAACAGTAAGCAAAATAACGATATATATTGAACTGTCATGTGTTTTTTCTTGACAGAGAAATGCTGAATTGGTAACATATTAAAGGATATAAAGATTGAGAAAGCGTTGATTTTTTGTCTGAATCAACGCTCTTTTTATGAAGGAGGAATAATATGTTAAAAGTATGGATTGCAGGTGCCAGCGGACAGATTGGACGCGCCCTGAATGATGTGCTTGATCCAATGCAGATTGAAGCACTGAACACGGATCTTGATGAACTGGACATTACAGATACTGATGAAGTCATCAATTTCGGTACAGTCAACCGCCCGGATGTCATCATCAACTGTACTGGTATCACAGACACCGATGAGTGTGAAGCGAACCCGGAACATGCGTACCGTGTCAATGCCCTCGGTGCAAGAAACTTAAGTATCGTTGCCCGTAAATGTGGATCTAAGATCGTGCAGCTTTCTACAGATGATGTTTTTGACGGACAGAGCAAGAAACCGTATACAGAGTTCGATGATACCAATCCGCTGACAGTATATGGCAGATCCAAAAGAGCCGGAGAAAACTATGTCAAAGAATTTACGCACAAGCATTTTGTTATCCGAAGTAACTGGGTGTACGGACATGGTGGACACAACTTTGTAAACCGCGTGCTGGCAGCGGCAGAAGCAGGAAACGGACTTTCTGTTGCATCCGATCAGTTTGGTTCTCCGACCAGTGCAAAAGACCTGGCAAAGATGATCATGTATCTGATCAGCACCAACGAATATGGAACCTACCATGTAACATGCAGAGGTGTATGCAGCCGGTACGAATTTGCGCAGGAAATCTTAAAACTTGCAGGTAAGGATATAGAGCTGAGAGCTGTTCCGACAGAGCAGTCAGACCTTTCCGCAGTCAGACCACCGTACGCGGTTCTGGATAATTTTATCCTTCGTATCATTGAAGTGTATGATATGCCGGACTGGAAAGAATCACTGAAAGAGTACATGGATGAAAGAACGGAGGATTGATATGAAAGAAAAAAACGTAAAAGCAAAAGCTCCGAATAAAAAAAGTTCTCGGACTGACTACAAAGATTTTTATTGCACTGCTCGCTGGTGCAATTCTGGGTATTGTACTTTGTTATCTGGTTCCGGACAGCAGCTTTAAGAAAGATGTCATTGTTGAGGGCGTTCTGTATGTCATCGGACAGGGATTTATCCGTCTGATGAAGATGCTGGTCGTACCATTGGTATTCTGCTCCTTGGTCTGCGGAAGTATGGCGATCGGAGATACTAAGAAGCTCGGAACCGTAGGTGTGAGAACTCTGGCATTTTACCTTGCAACAACTGCACTGGCAGTTTGCGTTGCACTTGGTGTCGGAAATCTGATCAATCCTGGTGTCGGACTTGACATGAGCGCGATCCAGAGTTCCGCGGCATCCGTGGAAACCATGGAAGCAACGTCACTCACTGACACGATCCTCAATATCATTCCGGACAACCCGATCAATTCTCTGGCGAGTGGAAGTATGCTTCAGGTTATCGTATTCGCCCTGATCGTAGGTGTGATCCTTGCGAAGATGGGAGAGCGTGCAGAGACCGTAGCAAACTTTTTCAGCCAGTTCAATGACATTATGATGGAAATGACCATGATGATTATGAGCCTTGCCCCGATCGGCGTTTTCTGTCTGATCAGCCGTACCTTTGCAAATATCGGTTTCAGTGCATTTATTCCGCTGGCGAAGTATATGATCGGTGTACTGCTTGCCCTGGCAATCCAGTGTTTCGGTGTATACCAGATCCTGCTCAAGATCTTTACCGGTTTGAATCCGATTCGTTTTATCAAGAAATTTTTCCCGGTTATGGCATTCGCATTCTCAACTGCTACATCCAATGCGACCATTCCGATGTCTATTGATACCCTTTCCAAGAAGGTTGGTGTATCCAAGAAGATTTCTTCCTTCACGATTCCGCTTGGTGCGACCATCAACATGGATGGTACTTCCATCATGCAGGGCGTGGCTGTTGTTTTTGCGGCGCAGGCATTTGGTATCCACTTAACCCCGATGGATTATGTAACGGTTATCGGAACAGCAACACTTGCTTCCGTAGGTACTGCCGGTGTACCGAGTGTTGGTCTTGTAACCCTGACGATGGTATTCAACTCTGTAGGACTTCCGGTTGAGGCAATTGGTCTTATCATGGGTATCGACCGTATCCTGGATATGACAAGAACAGCAGTCAACATCACCGGTGACGCTGTCTGCACAACGATCGTTGCACATCAGAACGGTGCTCTGGATAAGAAGGTCTTTAACGAAACAGAATAAAAGCAGAGTGATCTGTAAAAAACGACTGTACATGATGTATGGTCGTTTTTTGTACATAAAACCGGTTGCATTCGCCATATGGCTTCGGCTATAATACGAGATATCAGGATTGCAGAAGTGCAAATACGCACAGCAGTCCGTATAGATCAGTTAAATGAAAGAGAGAATACTATATGAGTATATTAAATGTAGAACATCTGACCCATGGCTTTGGTGACAGAGCAATCTTCTCAGATGTTTCTTTTCGCCTTCTTAAGGGAGAACATATCGGATTTGTTGGCGCAAATGGTGAAGGTAAGTCCACGTTTATGAGTATCGTGACAGGAAAACTGATGCCGGACGAAGGTAAAGTAGAGTGGGCAAAAAATGTTCACGCAGGATACCTTGACCAGCATGCAGTCCTGGAAAAAGGAATGACGATCCAGGAAGTACTGAAATCTGCATTTGATCCACTTCTTCAGAAAGAACAGCGCATGAATGAAATCTGCGATCTTCTTGGAAGCGCAGATGAGGAAGAAATGAACGTGCTGATGGAAGAACTCGGCACAATTCAGGATGAACTTACCCTGCATGATTTTTATGTTATTGATTCCAAGGTTGAAGAGGTTGCAAGAGCACTCGGACTTCTGGATCTGGGGCTTGACCGGGATGTTACAGACTTAAGCGGTGGTCAGAGAACAAAAGTACTTTTGGGCAAGCTGCTTCTTGAAAAGCCAGATATCCTTCTTCTGGACGAGCCGACAAACTACCTCGACGAAGAACATATCGCCTGGCTGAAACGTTATCTTCTGGATTATGAAAATGCATTTATCCTGATTTCTCATGACATTCCATTCCTTAACGAAGTGGTAAACATCATTTATCATATGGAAAATCAAGAACTGAACCGTTACGTAGGTGATTATGATCATTTTCAGGAAGTTTATGCAGTCAAGAAAGCACAGCTCGAGGCGGCATACCGCCGTCAGCAGCAGGAGATCAGTGAACTTAAGGACTTCGTTGCCAGAAACAAGGCAAGAGTTTCTACAAGAAACATGGCAATGTCCAGACAGAAGAAACTGGATAAGATGGATGTGATCGAACTGGCAGCGGAAAAACCGAAGCCGGAATTCCATTTCCGTTATGGCAGAACACCGGGCAAGATGCTTTTTGAGACTCATGACCTGGTGATCGGCTACGATGAGCCGCTTTCCAAACCACTGAACTTTACAATGGAACGTGGACAGAAGATTGCTCTTGTCGGAACAAATGGTATCGGAAAGACAACACTTCTGAAAAGTATCCTCGGCCTGATTCCTTCACTTAAAGGTAACTGTGAACGTGGAGAAAATCTGCAGCTGGGATATTTTGAGCAGGAAGTAAAGGGGGATAACAAAACAACCTGTATTGAAGAACTGTGGCAGGAATTTCCTTCCTATACACAGTATGAGGTGCGTTCTGCACTGGCAAAATGCGGTCTGACCACAAAACACATTGAGAGTCAGGTACGTGTCCTGAGCGGTGGGGAGCAGGCGAAGGTACGTCTGTGCAAACTGGTCAACAGAGACACAAACGTACTGCTTCTGGATGAGCCGACTAACCATCTGGATGTCGATGCCAAGGAAGCCTTAAAGAGTGCACTCAAAGAATATAGAGGCAGCATCCTTCTGATCTGTCATGAGCCGGAATTCTACCAGGATGTAGTAAATGAAGTCTGGGATATGAGTAAATGGACTACGAAGGTATTCTAAATAACAGGAGGATTTATGCAGAAAGAGTTAAACCACAAGGTTCGTAAATGCTTCAACGAGGGGATATACAATGTCGCGCGCTATACAGAAATCGTACTTTCAATCATTATTTTGATTGTGATCGCGCTGGCTGGGATCCGCCTGATCTTTACGATCACAGAAATACCGATCATGGACATGGACATAGATTTCTTTACAACATTTCTTGCAAATGGGTTATCTCTGGTAGTCGGAGTTGAGTTTGTAAAGATGCTCTGCAGACATTCAGCACAGACAGTTGTTGAAGTATTGATGTTTGCAACAGCCCGACAGATGGTAGTGGAACATATGAAACCATCACAGACACTGATCGGTGTGATCGCGATCGCAATCCTGTTTGCCATCAGAAAGTTTCTGATGACAGAGGATGACGATATGGCGCATGCTCCGGTCAAAAAGCATGCAGATATGAATAAAGATGAGAATGTAGATGAGAAAGAATAAATTATCTCCTGCCCTTACTTAATGTACTGTTGTGATAATCAGAGGAGAAGGTCACATCACGGCCGAACCATGCCGGAGCGGTGTAAGCGTTGGCTGCATCCTCGGATGGGAATTCCACCTCTGCGAGCAGCAGTCCCTCGTAATCATCATGAAAAACATCCAGCTCGATCGTAAGCCCGTCTTTTTCAGGGATCAGATAACGAGTTTTGGAGATAACAAGCCCATCTGCTTTGGGTTTAAGATGTTCATAGGCCTCCTGCGTCAGTGGAAGATTATATTCTTCTCTGGCCATGAGGCCTTTTGATTTGTATGTGAGAAAATATTCATCATCCTGTCTGCGGATACGTACGACCGGGGAAGTACAGAGATATCCCTGCTCGATTCTGTGAAACGGATAATCAGAGAGATTTTTTGGAAGCTGTTCTTTTTCTATAAGATATTTTCTTTCGATTTCCATCTTGGGGACTCCTTTTTTGAGAAAAATGATTTATTATTTTGTGGATTAGTATATCTCTTTTGGGACGGAAATGCTATACTGAATGACAGAAGGATGGCTCAAAAATGTTATTTATAAGGAGGTTTCTATGAATAAAAAAGTATATATTTTTCTGGCAGATGGATTTGAAGATATTGAAGGTCTGACCGTGGTGGATCTGATGCGACGTGCAGACATTGATATAAAAACAGTTTCGATCAAGAAATCAAAAGAGATCACAACCTCACATGGAATCACCATGCTGACGGACCTTACATTTGCAGAAACAGATTTCACGGATGCGGATATGCTGGTACTTCCGGGAGGAATGCCGGGAACAAAATATCTGAATGAATATCAGCCGCTTCGTGACCTGCTCACAGACTTTTATAAAAAGGGCGGTAAAGTAGCTGCTATCTGTGCTGCACCGACCGTGCTGGCATCTCTTGGTTTTCTTGAAAAACGTAAAGCAACTGCATATCCATCCTGCATGGAGGGCCTTGCAGGTGCAGAGCGTTCACTGGAGAGCGTTGTTGTAGATGGTAATGTGACAACCAGCAGAGGACTTGGAACGGCAGTAGATTTCGCACTTAGCCTGATCGGACAGCTTCTGGGAGAAAAAAAGGCGGATAAAATTGCCGAATCTGTGGTTTATAGCCGAAAGTAAAGGAAAAACAGGGCTTTTTCATAAAAAATACTGGTGTTTTTAAAAACGTTGTGCTATACTACGATAATGACTGTAATTGTATCTCTTAATGACAAGATACAGGGCCTGGACTATAGGAAACAGGCGCAGGGATAAAGATTATAGGTAGAATATAAGTAACTGGATCAGTTACGATTATAGGAAGTCTAACCTGAAAATTAAGGAGGAACAGGAAACATGAGTTTACAGGTGGAAAAACTGGAAAAAAACATGGCGAAACTGACAATCGAGGTTTCTGCTGAAGATTTAGAGAAAGCTATGCAGGCTGCATATCAGAAAGCAAAAGGAAGAATCACTCTTCCTGGATTCCGTAAAGGCAAAGCTCCAAGAAAAATGATCGAGCAGATGTACGGCAAGGGAATCTTCCTTGAAGACGCTGCAAACGCTCTGATTCCGGAACATTACAGCAAAGCACTGGAAGAATGCGACCTTGAGATCGTATCCCAGCCGGAGATCGATGTAACACAGGCTGAGCCAGGAAAGGCTTTCATTTTCACAGCAGAAGTTGCTGTTAAACCGGAAGTTACTCTTGGTGAGTATAAAGGTGTAGAAGTTCCGAAGTCTGAAACAGAAGTGACAGACGAAGATGTTGAAGCTGAACTGAAGAAAGAACAGGAGAAAAACTCCAGAACAGTTACAGTAGAAGACCGTGGAGCAGAAAACGGTGATATCACAACAATCGATTTCGAAGGATTTGTTGATGGTGAAGCTTTTGAAGGCGGAAAAGGAACAGACTACCCGCTGACACTTGGCTCCGGATCTTTCATTCCAGGATTCGAAGATCAGCTGGTTGGAGCTAAAGCCGGAGATCACGTAGAAGTAAAAGTTACATTCCCGGAAGAATATCAGGCAAAAGAACTGGCTGGCAAAGAAGCTGTATTCCAGTGTGACGTTAAGAAAGTAGAAGCAAAAGAACTTCCAGAGCTGGATGACGATTTTGCACAGGATGCTTCTGAGTTCGATACTCTTGCAGAGTACAAAGAAGACATCAAGAAGAACCTGACAGAAAGAAGAAAAGAAGCACGTGCTGCAAAAGAAAATGCAGCTGTAGATAAAGCAATCGAAAACGCTCAGATGGAAATCCCGGATGCAATGCTGAATACACAGGTTCGTCAGATGCTGGATGATTTCTCCAGAAGAATGCAGTCCCAGGGACTTACTATGGAACAGTACTTCCAGTTCACAGGAATGACACTTGAGAAAATGCAGGAGGAAATGAAACCTCAGGCTCTGAAGAGAATCCAGACAAGACTTGTTCTTGAAAAGATCGCAGAAGTTGAAAACATTCAGCCAACAGATGAAGAAGTTGAAGAAGAATTCAAGAAAATGGCTGATGCATACAAGATGGAAGTGGAGAAGATCAAAGAACTGCTTGGTGACCGCGAGTTAGAGCAGATGAAGAAAGATATGGCTGTACAGAAAGCCGTAACTCTCGTTGCTGACGAAGCAAAGGAAGCCTAAGTAAGCGTTCGTTCTGAATTACTACTGGAATCGACGAATGGAGGCATTTATATATGAGTTTAGTACCATATGTCATTGAACAGACAAGCAGAGGAGAAAGAAGCTATGACATTTACTCCCGCCTTCTGAAAGACCGTATCATCTTTCTTGGAGAAGAGGTAAATGATGTGAGCGCCAGCGTTATCGTGGCACAGCTTCTGTTCCTGGAAGCAGAGGATCCGAGCAAGGACATTCAGCTGTATATCAACAGCCCTGGAGGATCTGTAACTGCAGGTATGGCTATTTACGATACCATGAAATATATCAAGTGTGACGTTTCCACAATCTGTCTCGGAATGGCAGCCAGCATGGGTGCTTTTCTTCTGGCAGGCGGAACCAAGGGAAAAAGATTTGCCCTGCCGCACTCTACCATCATGATTCATCAGCCGTCAGGCGGTGCCCAGGGTCAGGCAACTGAGATCCAGATCGTAGCAGATCACATTGCCCAGACCAAACGGACATTGAATGAAATTCTGGCAGAGAACACTGGCCAGCCTTATGAAGTAGTGGAAAAAGACACAGACCGCGATAATTATATGACTGCTGAAGAAGCAAAGGCATACGGACTGATCGATGGTGTTGTCGAGCATAAATAAAGCAGACAGAAGGAACCTCTTTTCAGGGGGTTCCTTTTGTGCCATATCAAACTGAAAGGAAACGAGAACTATTTATGGCAGAAAAAATGAGAGATGGAAAAGTCAGATGCTCTTTTTGTCACAAGTCAGAAGACCAGGTCCGCAAGCTGATTGCCGGACCGGAAGGTGTTTTTATCTGTGATGAATGTATTGGTATCTGCTCAGAGATTATGGAGGAGGAACTGGCTCAGTATGATACAGAAGATGTTTATGATTCAGACATCAATCTGCTGAAACCGGAAGAAATCCATAAGATTCTGGATGACTATGTCATTGGACAGGATGAAGCCAAAAAGGCTCTGTCTGTGGCTGTCTATAACCATTACAAAAGAATTACCGCATCTAAGAATCTTGATGTGGAACTGCAGAAAAGTAATATTCTGATGCTGGGACCTACCGGTTCCGGTAAGACACTTCTGGCACAGACACTTGCCCGTCTTCTGAATGTACCGTTTGCGATCGCAGATGCTACGACACTTACAGAAGCCGGTTATGTCGGTGAGGATGTAGAGAATATTCTGTTAAAGATCATTCAGGCTGCGGATTATGATATTGAACGTGCGCAGTATGGAATTATCTATATTGATGAGATCGACAAGATCACAAGAAAATCTGAAAATGCATCAATCACCCGTGATGTATCCGGTGAAGGTGTGCAGCAGGCTCTTTTGAAGATCCTGGAAGGTACGGTAGCCAGTGTACCGCCACAGGGTGGACGTAAGCATCCGCACCAGGAATTTATTCAGATTGATACAACAAACATTCTGTTTATCTGCGGTGGAGCATTTGATGGTATTGAAAAGACGATCGAAGCTCGTCAGGATACCAAATCCATTGGATTTGGAGCAGATGTTTCTGTGCAGGAAGAAAGAAATGTCGGAGAAATTCTGAAGGACGTTATGCCGGAAGACTTTATCAAATATGGTCTGATTCCGGAGTTTATCGGACGAGTTCCAATCGTAGTAACATTAGACGGGCTGGATGAGGAGGCACTGATCCGTATTCTTAAAGAGCCTAAGAATTCTCTGACCAAACAGTATCATAAATTATTTGAACTGGATGGAGTAGAGCTGGAATTCCAGGAAGAAGCACTGAAAGAAGTAGCCAGAAAATCCCTGGAACGTAAGACCGGCGCCAGAGGACTTCGTTCCATCATGGAAAAATCCCTGATGGATCTGATGTACCGTACGCCTTCTGATAATACGATATGCAAATGCATCATCACAAAAGATGCAGTAGACGGAACCGGAGAACCGGAAGTGGTTCATGGTGAACAGCCTGCTGTACAGCAGAATACCACAAGAAGAAATTCCCGTTCCAGAAAGACAGGAAAGCCGGAGACGGCTTAAAGAAGGGATTGAAGATACATGAAACAGCCAATTAGCATTCTTCCGGCAATTGCGCTCCGTGGGACAACGATTCTTCCGGATATGATCGTGCACTTTGATGTGAGCCGGGAACGTTCGATCAAGGCTATTGAGGCAGCAATGCTTCATGATCAGAAAATCTTTCTCGTTACACAGAAAGATCCGGAAGTAGAAAAACCAGAGTTGTCTGAGCTGTATCAGGTGGGAACGGTTGCTTATATCAAGCAGGTTGTGAAACTTCCACATGATCTGCTCAGAGTGCTGGTAGAAGGAATTGAACGAGCAGAACTTCTCGGTCTGGAACAGGAAGAGCCGTTTCTCAAAGCAGAGACGGCACTTTTTGAGCCGGATGGAGCGCGGTATACAAAGTCTCTGAAAGAAGCAATGTTCAGAAGCATTCAGGAACTTTTTCAGAGATATTGCATGGAAAGTGGAAAGATCAGCAAAGATCTGGCTGCACAGATCATGAATATTACAGAACTGGAAGAGTTGATTTCCCAGATTGCCGTGAATGTACCACTGACTTATCAGAATAAGCAGAAAATTCTGGAAGCAGTCAGTCTGGAAAATCAGTACGAAGTTCTTGCTGCGATTCTGAATAATGAAATTGAAGTCCTGCAGATCGGGCATGACCTGCAGCGTAAATTAAAGGCACGTGTAGACAAAAATCAACGTGATTACATTCTCAGAGAACAGCTGAAGCTGATCCGGGAAGAACTCGGTGAGGAGAATACTGCGGATACGGCGGAAGAATACCGACAGAAAGCGGAAGCACTGGATGCACCGCAGGAAGTAAAAGACAAGCTGAATAAAGAAATCGACCGATTTAAGAGTATGAATAATGCTGCGGCAGAAAGCAGTGTTCTGAGTACTTATATCGAGACACTTCTGGGACTTCCGTGGAATAAGAAATCGGAAGATTCCACTGATCTTAAAGAGGCGTGGAAAATCCTGGAAGAAGGTCACTACGGTCTGAAAGATGTGAAGGAACGTATCATGGAATTCCTTGCAGTACGTAAACTGACATCTGGCGGTAAGAGTCCGATCCTGTGTCTGGTAGGACCTCCTGGAACCGGTAAGACTTCCATTGCGAAATCTGTAGCAGAAGCACTTCATAAGAAATATGTACGTATCTGTCTGGGCGGAGTCCGCGACGAAGCTGAGATCAGAGGTCATCGTAAGACTTATGTGGGCGCTATGCCCGGACGTATCACAGCAGCTCTTTCGCAGGCTGGTGTCAGCAATCCGCTGATGCTGCTTGATGAGATCGACAAGACAAGCAGTGATTATAAGGGTGATACTTCAGCGGCACTTCTTGAAGTACTGGATCCGGAACAGAACAATCATTTCAATGATCATTATGTAGAAGTTCCACAGGACCTCTCTGAGGTACTTTTTATTGCAACAGCCAATGACATGGACGGTATTCCGCGTCCACTCCTTGACCGTATGGAAGTGATTGAAATTTCCGGTTATACTGAGAATGAGAAGGAACACATTGCAAAAGATCACCTGATTCCAAAACAGCTGGAAGTAAACGGAATTCCAGAGGGCAAACTCAAGATTCAGACTCCGGCACTTCGGAAGATCATTACACTCTATACAAGAGAAGCCGGTGTGCGTGGACTCGAACGTAAGATTGGACAGATCTGCCGTAAGGCAGCACGTGAGATCATGGAAAATGATCAGAAAAAGGTGACTGTCAACAGTAAGAATCTGGAGAATTACCTTGGAAAAGCCAGATACAGTTATCTGATGGCAAACAAAAAGGATGAGGTTGGTATCGCAAGAGGTCTTGCATGGACGCAGGTCGGCGGTGATACGTTGCAGATTGAAGTTAATGTAATGCCTGGTAAGGGAGAACTTGTTCTCACAGGACAGCTTGGAGATGTTATGAAAGAATCCGCGCAGGCGGGTATTTCTTATATTCGTTCAGTGGCAGATAAATATGGAATCGCACCGGAGTTTTTCCAGGAAAATGATATCCATGTACATATTCCGGAGGGAGCAGTTCCAAAAGATGGTCCTTCTGCGGGTATTACCATGGCAACTGCAATGCTTTCTGCAATTATCGGCAGAGAGGTGCGTGCAGATGTGGCTATGACCGGTGAGATCACACTTCGTGGTCATGTGCTTCCGATCGGTGGTCTGAAAGAAAAGCTTCTTGCGGCCAAATATGCCAAGATCAAGCAGGTTCTAGTACCGAAGGATAACAAACCGGATATTCAGGAGATGGATGCCGAGATTCTTGATGGACTGAAAATCTCCTTTGTAGATAATATGAATGAAGTGCTGCATGAAGCACTTGCCTGATAATCGAAAGAGGATTTTATGATCATAAAAAGTGCAGTTTTAGATATCGTATGCGGTATTACCAGTAAGATTCCGGATACCGGTCTGCCGGAGGTTGCATTTGCAGGTAAATCAAATGTTGGCAAATCGTCTCTGATCAATGGACTGATGAACAGGAAAGCACTGGCACGTACCAGCGCACAGCCTGGTAAAACGCAGACGATCAATTTTTATAAGATCAATGATGAACTTGATCTGGTGGATCTTCCAGGTTATGGATATGCGCGGGTTACACCGGCCGAGAAAGAAAAATGGGGAAAGATGATTGAAAATTATCTTCATACTTCACATAATCTGAAAGCCGTTTTTCTCCTGATCGATATCCGTCATGATCCTTCTGCAAATGACAGACAGATGTATGAGTGGATCCTTCATAACGGATATGAGCCGATCATCATTGCAACGAAACTGGATAAACTGAAACGCAGTCAGGTTCAGAAGAATCTGAAAGCGATAAGAGAAGGCCTTCAGCTGAAAAAAGGAACTACAGTTATCCCTTATTCAGCAGAGACAAAGCAGGGCAGAGAGGAGATCTGGGAACTGATCGAATCTCTGACCGGTGGAGAGCCTTCCGAAGAAGCCTGAAAGGACTAGAAAGATGGGAATCATCAAAGCGGCAAAACTTGCATTTGACTATTTAAGATATGACGAGGACGGAAATGTAGAAGCTACGCAGAGAGCAGTTGATGGTGTGGATTTGGACATTCAGGCAGGTGAATTTGTAGCAGTACTGGGTCATAATGGTTCTGGTAAATCTACTTTTGCAAAGCATATCAATGCACTGCTGCTCCCGACAGAAGGTACGATCTGGATTGATGGAATCGATACATCGAAAGAGTCGGAACTCTGGAAAGTACGCCAGAAAGCCGGAATGGTATTTCAGAATCCGGATAACCAGATCATCGGAACTGTAGTGGAGGAAGATGTGGGATTCGGACCGGAAAATATGGGGGATATCTACCGGTGATATCTGGAAACGCGTGGATGAGAGTCTTGCAAAACAGGAATGACGGCCTATCGTCATCATTCACCGAACAAACTGTCCGGAGGTCAGAAGCAGCGGGTTGCGATCGCCGGAGTAATGGCGATGCGCCCACAGTGTATCGTTCTGGATGAGCCGACTGCCATGTTGGATCCGAATGGACGAAAAGAAGTTCTGGAGGCAGTTCATCAGCTGAACCGGCAGGAAAATGTTACGGTCGTTCTGATCACACATTACATGGAGGAAGTCATTGATGCAGACCGGGTTGTGGTTATGGATGACCGGTCATGTAGTGATGGAAGGAACACCGAAAGAAATTTTTTCTCAGGTAGAGACCTTGAAAAAATATCGCCTGGATGTGCCACAGGTAACTTTGCTGGCACATGAACTGAAACAGTCCGGAGTGGATATTCCGGATGGAATTCTTACTACGGAAGAGTTGGTAAATGCCTTATGTCAATAGAATTAAAAAATGTAACATACACATACAGTCCTGGAACTTCCTATGAGATTCATGCATTAAAGGATATCAATCTGAATATTCCGGATGGGCAGTTTATTGGTGTGATCGGACATACAGGCAGTGGAAAGTCCACACTGATCCAGCATCTGAATGCACTGATCCGGCCGACTTCAGGAACAGTATCCTACAATGGTGAAGATGTATGGGCAGAGAACTATAATCGACGCGCACTTCGAAGTGAAGTCGGTCTGGTGTTTCAGTATCCGGAGCATCAGCTTTTTGAAAGTGACGTGCTTTCGGATGTCTGCTTTGGACCGATGAATCAGGGAAAGAGCAGAGAAGAAGCGGAAGAAGAGGCGAAGAAAGCACTTCTTCAGGTTGGGTTCAAAGAAAAAAATTTCAAAAAATCTCCATTTGATCTGTCCGGAGGACAGAAAAAGCGTGTTGCGATTGCCGGAGTTCTGGCAATGAATCCGAAGATCCTGATTCTGGATGAGCCGACAGCTGGTCTGGATCCAAAGGGAAGAGATGAGATCCTGGATCAGATTGCAGAACTTCACAAAGTCCGCGGCATTACGATCATTCTGGTATCACACAGCATGGAAGATGTAGCCAAATATGTGGAACGCCTGATCGTAGTCAATCACGGAAAGATTGCTTTTGACGATATACCGAAAAAGGTATTCGCACATTATAAAGAACTTGAAGAGATGGGGCTGGCAGCTCCTCAGATTACCTATATTATGCATGCCCTGAAAGAAAAAGGACTTCCTGTAGATCCAGCAGATACAACGGTGGAAGAAGCGAAGCAGGATATTTTGCATGCACTTCGGGAAATGAACTCATCCTTGCTGAAAGGAGGAGTCCAGAATGATTAGAGATATTACGATTGGACAGTACTATCCTGCGAAGTCTGTGATCCACAAATTGGATCCTAGAACAAAACTTTTTGGAACACTGGTTTTTATCATTTCTGTATTTTTGTTTCACTCAATTGCCGGTTATGCGGTAGCGACGGTGTTCCTTGCAGGAATGATCCTGATTTCCACGGTTCCGGTGAAGTTTATCTTTAAGGGACTGAAAGCCATCTTTATGATCCTGCTGATCACGATGGTGTTTAATATATTCCTGACACCAGGGGAAGCACTTGTGAGTTTTGGAATCTTTAAGATTACAAAGGAAGGACTTTCCATGGCAGTCCGTATGGCAATCCGACTGGTTTATCTGGTAATTGGTTCTTCGCTGATGACATTGACAACGACACCAAACCAGCTGACCGATGGTCTGGAAAAAAGTCTCCGTCCATTAAACAAGATTCATGTTCCGGTACATGAGATTGCGATGATGATGTCGATTGCGCTTCGCTTTATACCGATTCTTCTCGAAGAGACGGATAAGATCATGAAAGCACAGATTGCCCGTGGTGCGGATTTCGAAAATGGAAATCTGATCCAGAAAGTCAAAAACATGGTTCCATTGCTGGTACCACTGTTTATTTCAGCCTTCCGTCGTGCCAATGACCTGGCGATGGCGATGGAAGCCCGCTGTTATCATGGTGGAGATAATCGTACGCAGATGAAACCGTTGAAATACAAAAAGAGAGATCACATTGCATACCTGATTCTGTTTGCATATCTTGCGGTAGCAATTGGATTTCGTGTAGCCGGGTTATAAGAAGAATAGATGGTTCTTGCTGTAAGGGCGAGAACCATTTTTACCATAAATGGAGGGAAACATGAAAAGAGTTGGACTTGTAGTCGCCTATGATGGAACGAATTACAGTGGCTGGCAGATTCAGCCGAATGGAATTACCATTCAGGGTGTACTCAATGATGCATTGACAGATCTTTTGGGGGAAAAGATTGAGATCATGGGTGCAAGCCGTACAGATGCAGGAGTACACGCACTTGGAAATGTAGCAGTGTTTGATACGAATACACGCATTCCGGGCGAAAAGATTTCCTATGCACTGAACCAGAGACTGCCGGAGGATATCCGGATCCAGTTGTCAGAAGAAGTGGAGCCGGATTTTCATCCAAGATACTGTGACAGCGAGAAAACATATGAATATCGCATTCTGAACCGTAAATTTCCGGTTCCGACGGAACGTCTGTATTCCTATTTCTATCATTATAAGCTGGATGTGGACAAGATGCGGGAGGCGACCTCCTATCTGATCGGACGTCATGATTTTGCGAGCTTCTGTGGAACAGGAGCACAGGTGAAATCTACGGTCCGTACATTGACGGGAATCGATATCTGGCGCGATGGTGATATCGTAACGATCCGTGTCAAAGGTGAGGGATTCCTTTATAACATGGTGCGCATCATTGCTGGAACACTGATTCAGGTTGGAAACGGCCAGTATCCGCCGGAACGTGTAAAGAAGATCCTGGATGCCTGTGATCGTTCGGTTTCCGGACCGACTGCACCCGCACATGGACTGACACTGATGGGAATTGAGTTTTTTGATTAAAAATTTAAATGAATGCATATAAACAAGGCAGGGCTTAAGGTTCTGTCTTTTTTTATGGAAAATTCTTTTATTTCATTTTGTAGAATCATATCAATCCGTGGTTATAACCACATCTTTATGGTGGAATGTATATTATATTAGATTTGCAAAGAAAATAGAATATACGTTAACGCAATAAGGAGGTTTAACCATGGGAAATAAAGAAAATAAAATGTTTTGTTTTCAATGTCAGGAAACAGCAGGATGCAGTGGATGTACAGTATCAGGGGTATGTGGCAAGAAGCCGGATGTAGCAGCAATGCAGGATCTTCTTGTTTATGTGACAAAAGGATTAAGCGCAGTGACTACGGAGCTTCGTTTCGATGGAAAAGAGATTGAGGCCTATGTAAATGAGATGATCATAGTGAATCTGTTTACGACGATCACCAATGCGAATTTTGATAAAGATTCTATCATTGAACGAATTAAAAATACATTGGCGACAAAAGAAGAATTGATCCGGAAAGTGGAAAATCGAGAAGTACTTCCGGAAGCAGCACTCTGGAAAGGAACGGAAGCGGATTTTGAAGCAAAAGCTTCTCGCGTGGGAGTTCTTTCTACAGACAATGAGGATATCCGAAGCCTCGTGAGTTAATTACTTACGGGCTGAAAGCCTTGCAGCTTATGCGAAACATGCGGCGGCACTTGCACATACCGATGTGGAGATTGACGCATTTTTGCAGAGGGCACTTGCAGCGACTCTGGATGATTCCCTGAGTGCAGATCAACTGACTGCACTGACACTGGAGACCGGAAGTTACGGTGTGAAGGTGATGGAACTTCTGGACAAAGCCAATACAGAGACTTATGGAAATCCGGAGATCACAAAAGTCAACATTGGGGTTGGCAAAAATCCAGGAATCCTTGTTTCCGGGCATGATCTTCGTGATCTGGAGATGCTTCTGGAACAGACACAGGGGACAGGTGTGGATGTTTACACACATTCGGAGATGCTTCCGGCACATTACTATCCGGCCTCAAGAAATATTCGAACTTTATTGGAAACTATGGAAATGCATGGTGGAAACAGAAAGAAGAATTTGAGCGTTTCCACGGTCCGATTCTGATGACGACAAACTGTATCGTGCCGCCAAAGGACAACTACAAGGACCGTATGTACACGACAGGAGCAGCTTCCTATCCGGGATGCACCCATATTCCAGGTGCTATCGGAGAAGAAAAAGATTTTTCTGCGATTATCGAACAGGCAAAGAAATGTCCGGCGCCGGAAGAAATCGAGCATGGTGAGATTGTGGGAGGATTTGCACATGCACAGGTACTTGCCCTTGCAGATAAGATTGTGGAAGCAGTCAAATCCGGAGCAATTCGTAAGTTTGTTGTTATGGCAGGATGTGATGGACGTGCAAAATCCCGAAACTATTACACGGATTTTGCCAAAGGATTGCCAAAAGATACCGTGATCCTGACTGCCGGCTGTGCAAAATATAAATATAATAAGCTGGATCTGGGGGATATCGGTGGAATTCGAGAGTCCTTGATGCTGGACAGTGCAACGATTCCTATTCTCTGGCAGTGATCGCACTGAAATTAAAAGAAGTTTTTGAGCTGAATGATATCAATGAACTTCCAATCGTGTATAACATTGCGTGGTATGAACAGAAAGCTGTGATCGTGCTTCTGGCGCTGCTTTCCCTTGGCGTGAAAAATATTCATCTGGGACCGACATTGCCGGCATTCCTCTCCCCGAATGTTGCCAAGATTCTGGTGGATAACTTTGGAATCAGCGGAATTGGAACCGTGGAAGAGGATCTGAAAAATCTGATCGGATAAGAAATTTTGAATCAGATGATGTTTCCCTTGACTAACCGCACCTGTATATGATTAAATCAACAGGAATCAATCATATATATCTATATGAGGGAGTAGTGGCGCACAGCGTGGCAAGTCAACATCCTGACCGCTGGTCTGGCTTGTCTTAAATAACGAGACTCATGTATGGCAAAGTTACTGTAAAAGTAACGTTCTGTTTGCTGTACAGGGAGTCTCATTTTTGTATGTACGAAGAATAATAAAGCCACACAAATTTGTACGTAAATAAAGATTACTGTGAATAGTGACACATATAGCAGACAGTGGCAGATCATTTGGAGGGAATGGGTATGATTACTTTTCTGGCATCACTTTTTATCAAGGACAGTAAAAATTATAAAGAACCATCGGTAAGGCAGGCATACGGAGTATTAAGTGGGGCAGTAGGAATCGGACTGAATATTTTGCTGTTCTTTGGAAAATGGCTTGCCGGTACGATCAGTGGTTCGATTGCAATTATTGCAGACGCATTCAACAACCTTTCAGATGCCGGATCGTCGATCATCACGTTGATCGGCTTTCGGCTTTCCGGACAGGAACCGGATCCGGAGCATCCATTTGGACATGGAAGAATGGAATATATTTCCGGTCTTCTGGTGTCCGTTGCAATTCTTGTCATGGGATTTGAACTGATCGGGTCCTCCATCGGCAAACTGCGAAGTCCGGAACCGATTGAGAGCAGTGCACTGGTATTCGGCATTCTGATCGCATCGATTCTTGTAAAGCTGTACATGTTTTTTTACAATCATTCCTTAAGCAAAAAGATAGAAAGTGCAGCGATGAAGGCAACATCAGTGGACAGCCTGAGTGATACAGTTGCAACAACGCTGGTTCTGATCGCAACACTGATCAGTAAATATACGGGATTACTTCTTGATGGATGGTTTGGTATTCTGGTAGGATTGTTTATTCTTTATACCGGAGGCTCTACGCTGAAGGAAACCATAGATCTTCTTCTTGGTCAGCCGCCGAAACAGGAGTTTATCGATGAGGTTAAGGAAATCGTGTTGGGACATTCAATGGTACATGGCGTGCATGATCTGATCGTGCATGATTATGGGCCGGGGCGTGTAATGATCTCACTTCATGCTGAAGTGGATGTGAATGGAGATATTCAGGATATTCATGAACAGATCGATCATATTGAACATGAACTGCAGGAAAAACTGCACTGTTCGGCAACGATTCATATGGATCCGATCGTAACCGATGACAAAGAGGTCCTTGCGATGAAGGCAAAAGTTGAGGAGATGGTACATTTTCTGGATGAATCGTTCAGTATGCATGATTTCCGCATGGTGAGGGGATCGACCAGAACGAATCTGATCTTTGATGTGGAGGTACCGAGAAAAACATCTTATACAGACAATGAAATCGTGAACTGGCTGAAAGAAAGGATTCATGAACTGCCGGGGAGTAAATATTTCGCTGTCATTCAGATTGATCATGAATACTATTAAAAATATTGATGACAATACAAAAAGTTTTAGTTTGACAGGCCATATGGATTTGGTATAATAAATTAATCGTGGCAATATTCAGTGCGTAGAACGGTATAATCGCACCTTCAAAGGAAATAGCAGAGAGCTTCAAAGAAGAAGTAACTGTTGTTTCCTTTTTCATGTTATGAATAAATAATTCCGGAATGTTCCAATAACGTGAAAAGTAAAAGCCCGGTAAGAGAATTGAAAGAGAGGAAAGAGTATGGAAACAAAAGAAAAAAACACTGCAACGCCATATGATCTTGATGGAAAACCGCCATTGAAGCTGGCAATTCCGCTTGGCCTGCAGCATGTTCTGGCAATGTTTGTCGGAAACCTGACACCGCTTCTGATCATTACAGGAGTTTGTGGCATTGAGTCAGGAAGCGAACTTCAGGTAGCACTTCTTCAGAATGCTATGCTGATTGCGGGAATTGTAACACTGATCCAGATTTATACGATCGGACCGGTTGGAGGTAAATTACCGATTGTTATGGGAACCAGTTCCGGATTTATCGGAGTCTGTAGAAGCGTGGCAGTAACCATGGGAAGTGGTGTGGCTGGTTATGGAGCAATTCTTGCAGCTTCTTTTATTGGCGGTCTGTTTGAAACAGTGCTTGGCGGATTCCTGAAGCCATTGCGTAAATTTTTCCCGGCAGTAGTAACCGGTACAGTTGTATTGTCAATCGGTCTTTCACTGATTTCTGTTGGTATCGGTTCTTTTGGTGGCGGAAATACCGCACCAGATTATGGTTCACTGGAGAACCTTTTTGTAGGTACGGTAGTTTTGGTTGTAATTATTGCACTGAAACATGGAACTAAAGGATTTACCAGTTTTTCTTCCATTCTGCTTGGTATCATTGTTGGATATGTTCTCGTATCTGTTATGGCGATGGTCCTTCCAACAACATTTACCTATGTAGATGAGACCGGCGCTACGATCGAAGCGACAAAATCATGGGTTATCAACTGGAGCAAAGTGGCAGATGCATCCTGGTTTGCAATTCCAAAGATCATGCCGGTCAAATGGGTGTTTGATGCGAAAGCGATCGTGCCGATCTGCATTATGTTTGTGGTTACAGCAGTAGAGACGGTTGGTGATATTTCCGGTATCACAGAAGGTGGACTTGGAAGAGAAGCTACTGATAAGGAACTTTCCGGTGGCGTTATGTGTGACGGACTTGGTTCTTCACTTGCAGCAGTATTTGGCGTACTTCCGAATACTTCTTTCAGCCAGAATGTAGGTCTGGTTGCCATGAATAAAGTCGTAAACCGTTATTCGATTGGTATTGGTGGGATTTTCCTGATCGCATGTGGCTTATTCCCGAAACTTGCGGCACTGATTTCCATCATGCCACAGAGTGTTCTGGGTGGAGCAGCAGTTATGATGTTCTCATCTATCGTAATCAGTGGTATTCAGCTTATTACAAAATGGCCACTGTCTCCAAGAAATGTAACGATCGTTTCTGTAGCACTTGGTGTGGGATACGGACTTGGCTCTAACTCTGCAGTTCTTGCACAGCTTCCGGAAAGCATTAATCTGATCTTCGGTGGTTCAGGTATCGTGCCGGCAGCATTGTTTGCGATCATTCTGAATATCATTCTGCCGAAGGATGAAAAGACGGAAGTTGAGATGGCAGAAGAGATATTGGCGGAGAAGAAAGAAAAGGAAAGTAAAGGAAAGTAAATAGAACAGGAAAAAATATAAAAAAGTCTGAGATTTTTATATTATGTATACAATTTTGAAATATCAACAAAATTTCTGCTGAAAAAACTTGATATTTGGTTAATCTGTTTTGACACTCAGTGCTATACTTCTAACCGTAAAAAGTAAACAGAACTTAACAAAACCTCCTTTCACAAAACAAAGTTGAAGGCTGCTAAGCATCAGATTTTTGGAGGAAAAGACAAATGAATACTTTAAAAGCTGAAAAAAGAAGCATGGACGTTAAGGCAAAAAGACTGAGAAGAGAAGGATACGTTACAGGTAATGTATTTGGTCGTGAGATTGAAGGTTCTATCCCAGTAAAAATGCTGAAGACCGAGGTTGACAAACTGTTAAAAACTGACCACAAAGGAAGTCAGGTTATGTTGGAAGTAGATGGTCAGACATATGATGCACTGATCAAAGAGGTTGATTTCAACCCACTGGCAGGCAGAGTTGATGAGATTGATTTCCAGGCACTGGTAAGCAATGAAAAAGTACATTCTGTTGCTGAGATAGTAATTATAAACCATGACAAAGTAGCAGACGGTGTTCTTCAGGAGAACATGGAAGAAGTAAATTACAGAGCTTATCCGTCAGCACTGGTTGACAAAGTAGAAGTAGATGTAGCCGGACTTAAAGTTGGCGATACAGTACGTGTCAAAGACCTGAGTCTTGCCAAAGACAAAGATGTTGACATCAAAGATGATCCGGAAGCTGTTGTACTGACAGTTGTAGCAGTTCATAACGGAGCTGTACCGGAAACAGAAACAGCTGAGGATGCAGAAGCAGAAGAAGCCAAATAAATTCCTCAGAGACTTACACCTATATAATAAAATAAGATAAAAGATTCCTCCTGTAGAGTTCGTTCACAGGAGGAATTTTTTATGCAGAGGTATTGTTTTCGCAAAAATTTACAATACACTGCTTCAGATCTTCACAAAGTTCCCGGGTTCTTTCTTCAGGAATACACAGAATATGGAAACAGCACTGCAAAACCTGCCAGAACAGGGTATTCAGCGAGAAACGTTCCGGTGCTGCTTTGACCATTTGAGAAATCACACCGATGTAACCGTACATAGAAGCCATGGTAAATTCGTCCACATCCGAAATGGGGAGAAGCTCATCAAGGCTGTTTCGGTAAAGCGTCGTGATAAAGACAGGAAGATCTTTCTGGGGTACATAGACAGGATAGTCCGTGTAGTAATCTGTCAGAAAACGTCCAAGCTTCGGGTCGGTCAGGATCTGCCGCCACATCAGATACAAAGCAAAGACATACTGATGGGATGAAACAGAAGTATACTGTTCGGCAGTCCGCTTGTTGTCCGTATAGATTTCCCACAATATTTCATATCGGATCATATCTTTTTGCTTGAAGTGATAATAGATCGATCCACGGTTTACATGAGCTGCCTTGCAGATATCATTATAACTGGTTTCATGAAAGCCATTATCCAGAAATAATTTTCTGCATTCCGCAAGGATTAGTTTTCGGGTTTCGATTCCCGTTTCGTATTTTTTGTCTGCCAATTCAAATCCCTCCAATTTGACGATAAACAAAATTTGAACAGTTTCCGCTATTGTTCAAAAATGATAAAATTATCTTAACATAATTGAAAAAAATATGCAAGTTGAATAAAATATAGGTGTAGCAAAAAGAAAGGTGTTTCTATTACGGAGGTGCGAAATGCCAGAGAAAAATTTACTTGAACAGAAAAAAAGCAATCTGATGAAGGCACTGAATCGGCAGGGCGCTGATTACGTTCCGACAATGCTGGCTTCCAGCTGCGCGGAAGTTGCCTGGACAGGACAGAAAGTGACCGATGTGATCGGTGATGCAAATGCATATGTTAATGCCATGACAGATGTATTTGGAGTTATGTGGGGAGATGCGAATACATTCTCAGGAACTTTGTTTACACCAGCTATCTCCGATATCATCGAACCGGTACAGAACAAATTCGGACCGGACGGAGTCACTCCGGAACATGTACAAATGCCACAGATGGAGCGCGGAGAGTACGATCAGCTGATCGAAGATCCATTTGGATTTGTTGCAAATGTACTTCTTCCAAGAAAATATCCAAAACTGTTTGAAGATCGCGAATATGCGAAAAAGACGATCAAGCTATTGCTGCGGACAAAGCTTATGCCATGGGTGTTCTGTTTGGGATGACAGATAAGGTCCTGGCAGAAAAATATGGTATTACTGGAATTTGTAATTTCGCGGATGTATTTTCAAATCCAGTAGACACTTTATTTGATTATTTACGTGGATTCAAGGGAACACTGACAGATCTTCGACGTCAGCCGGACAAAGTAAAGGCTGCCTGCGACAGACTGTGGGAGACTTATAACCTGCCGAAACTTCAGGGTACACCGGCACCGTTCCCATATGCATGCCACATGACACATATTGCACCTTATTTAAGCCCGAAGCAGTTCTATGAGCTTTACTGGCCATATGAAAAATTCTGGATTGAGCGTGCTGCAGCAGCCGGAACGAAGGTATGGATCATGCTGGAAGGTCGCTGGGAGAATGTATGGGAATGCTTTAAGGAAGTTCCGAAGGACAGCTGTATTCTTCATATTGACGATGATGATATCATCAAGGCAAAAGAAGTGCTTGGTGATTACCAGATCATTGAGGGCGGTCTGAAGATGGCTTCTGTCAGAACAGACAGTCCGGAAAAGATCAAAGATGATGTAAAGAAGATTATTGATGCGTGTCAGCCGGGCGACGGTTTCCTGTTCTGTACAGACAAAGCATGGATCGCGCCGGGTGATGTAAATCAGAATCTGATCGATGCCTATAATTTTGCTCATGAGTATTCATTGAGCAGGACACAGAAATAAGGAGGTTCGTCATGAGTGAAGAGAAAAAAGAACAGACCAATCAGGAATATTTACAGGATATCGTAAATGAACTTCTCGCTGATGAAGAGTGGGAGCTTCCAAAAGAACTGCGTTTCTGGCTGATGGGAACTTATACCTGGGAACTTTTATATTTATAAAAAGCAGAAGTGTCAGATTTATAAATGAAGAGGAGAATCAGTATGGATTATAAAGAATTAGAACAGGCTATGGCAGATCTTGATGAGGATACCGTCCTTGATATGATGAAAGAAGTTATGGATAACAATGGAGAAGGCGTCAAAGATGCACTGGAAGCATGCCAGAAGGGAATGGCTGCGGTAGGAAGTCTGTTTGAAAAAGGTGAGTACTTCGTAGGAGACCTGATCTATGCAGGCGAGATCATGGTGGAAGCCATGGATATCATCAAACCGGCACTGGCTGGCGCGGATCACAAAAAACTGGGTCGTATGATCCTGTGCACCGTTAAAGATGACCTTCATGACATTGGTAAAAATATTGTAAAAGCAATGCTGGAAGCAGGTGGATTTGAAGTTGTTGACCTGGGAATCGATGTTCCGCCTGAAAAGGTAGTAGAAGTCGCCAAGCAGGAAAACATCAAGATCGTTGCTCTGTCAGGTGTGCTGACACTGGCACTGGACTCTATGAAAGATACGATCAATGCGTTTAAAGATGCAGGCATGCGTGATGATGTGAAGATCATCATTGGAGGAAATCCGGTAAGTGAGGAGGCCTGCAAAGCACTTGGCGCGGACGAATGGGCTTACAGTCCACAGAAGACCGTTCAGGTATGTACAAACTGGGTAAATGCAGCATAAGAAATAACAGAGGTGAGACAGCAGTATGATTATTATAGGTGAAAAAATCAATGGTGCGATTCCTTCCATCAGACAGGCCATTGAAGATCACAACGAGGAACTGATCCGGGAGCGAGTAGCAGCACAGGCGGCGGCAGGGGCAAATTATATTGACTGTGCGCCAAGTACTGCGCCGGAAATCGAATATGACACGATGGTATGGCTGATCGATCTGATTCAGGATACCACGGATCTTCCGATTAGCATTGACAGTCCAGATCCGCTTTTGCTGAAACGCATCATTGAAGAGGGACGGCTGAAACGTCCGGGCATGGTCAATTCTGTTAATGAAGAAGGAACCAAATGTGAGACACTGTTTCCGCTGATCGCGGGAACTGACTGGAATGTGATCGGTCTGACCTGTGACAAGCAGGGCATTCCTATGCAGCCTGATAAGAAGCTGGAGATTGCAAAAAGTATTATTGACAAAGCAGATCATTTTGGTGTGAAGCTGTCAAATTTACATATTGATCCCTGTGTAATGGCACTGGCGACCGCACCGACTTCCATGGATGATTTTGCATTTTGTATTAAAAAGATCCATGAGATCGCACCGGAAGTAAAAGTGACGGGAGCATTGTCAAATGTAAGTTTTAACATGCCTGCAAGAAAATATGTCAATGCAGGATGCATGACGGTTGCAGTGGAAGCAGGACTGGATTCCGCGATCATGGATCCGTGTAGTTCTTTTATGATGGGAACGCTCTTTGCAGCAGAAGCTTTATCTCAGAGAGATAAGGGCGGACGTAAATATAACAGAGCATTCAGAAAGGGAATCTTTAAATAGGACAAAGGAGGACATATGCCGGAAATTGTATTTTTACCAAATCATGTTTCTGTAAAAGTTTCCGCAGGTACGTCCATTCAAGAGGCTGGCAGAAGTGCCGGCCTCTTGTTAGATGCACCATGTGGCGGGCATGGGCTTTGTGGAAAATGTAAAGTAAAGGTTGGAAAACAGGAAGTGCTGGCATGCCAGTATCAGGTGGAAAAGGATGTGACCGTTATTCTGCCGGAGGCGCCAAAGAGTACTGGGATCCTTGCAAATGGAATGGAGTCAGAATTTGCAGTTTCTCCGGTGAAGGAGGGAGACTGTCATATCAGTGTGGATATTGGGACAACTACGGTTGTGGTATATTTGCTGGATGGAAAAAGTGGCAGGATCCTTGGTTCGGAGAGCATGCTGAATCCACAGTATCCTTATGGTGCGGATGTGATATCCAGAATCCAGGCGGCAGAAAATGGAGAGTTGGATGTACAGTGCCGCAAGATTCGGCAGGAAATTGAAAATCTGGTTCATACTCTTTGCAGAAAATACAGGAAAGTACCGGAAAAAATCGGAACGATGGCGATTGTCGGCAATCCGGCCATGCAGCAGATTTTTCTGAAAATTGCTCCGGAAAATCTGACTCACCCGCCCTTTGCACCGGCAATCAAAAAAACGGTCAAAGAAAAGCTATCTGATTATTTTGCGGATATGACAGGCGGGGTGTTGCTGACAGTTCCGGATATAGCAGGATTCATCGGTGCGGACACGATGGGGTGTGTATTGTCTACAGGAATGTATAAAGAAGATAATATCACGCTGATGATTGATATTGGAACCAACGGAGAGATGGTTCTGGGAAATAAAGATCGAATGGTAGCCTGTTCCACCGCAGCCGGTCCGGCATTAGAGGGAGGAAGAATCAGCTGTGGCATGCGGGGTGGTCCCGGAGCTGTTGATCATATCTGGATGGAAGACAGTACGGTATACAGTTCTGTGATAGGCCGGAAGGAGCCTCTGAAAAAAGGAACCCCTGTGTCAGATGCAGAAGTACAGGGACTCTGTGGTTCAGGATTGATTGATGCAGTTGCAGTGATGCTGGATCTTGGAATACTTAATCGCAGAGGAAGGATTCAGAAAGCATATTATGGGGATGAGAAGAATCGAATCTATGCAGTTACAGATCAGATTTCTCTGACACAAGAGGATATCAGGGAAGTGCAGATGGCGAAAGGAGCCATTGCAGCGGGGATTGAACTGATGATGGAAGAACTTGAGATTACTTACGAGCAGGTTGACCGGGTGATCCTGTGTGGCGCATTTGGCACATATATGAATGCAAAAAGTGCAGCAAGAATCGGCCTGATACCAGAGCCGCTGCTTTCTAAAGTGATCGCTGGTGGTAATGCTGCCGGAATGGGATGCCGTCAGATTACCATGGACCAGAAGTTGTTTGCACTGACCGGCGAACTGGTGCAAAAAATTGAACCTCTGGATCTGGCAAGTCTGCCACAATTCCAGAGAACTTTTGCGAAGCATATGGCATTTTCGGAGGTGTGATAACAGATGATGACAGATGACGAAATTACAGAAAAATGGATAAGGACAGCAAAAGAAATCGGATTTTCAGAAGCTGGTGTATTGAATCCGGAGACTTTGAAGGTAATGCCATTGGTGCGTGAGACATGTGCAGAAGATAAGTGTCATGCGTACAATCACAACTGGACCTGCCCGCCGGCCTGTGGAACGCTGGATGAATGTGAACGCAGGATGCGTGCCTATAAAAGAGGTATTCTGGTGCAGACGACAGGTGTGTTGCGGCGGGATATTGATACCAGAATATACAGAGAGACAGAGAAATTGCATACAGAATATCTTAAAATTCTGCGGGAACAGATGATGGAAGAATTTCCGGATATGCTGATGCTGGGAGCAGGTGGCTGCAGAATCTGCGGGCAATGTGCTTATCCGAAGCCATGTCGTTTCCCGGAGAAAGCTATTTCTTCTATGGAAGCTTATGGATTGTTTGTTACGCAGGTCTGCCGGGATAATAACCTGAAATATTATTACGGACCACGAACGATTACTTATACGGGATGTGTGTTGTTCTGAAAGAAGCAAGGGACAGAGTGAAATGAAGCTGCCATACGTGAAAACTTATATTTCTCTCAGATTCTTCAGGATGCATTGATGGCAAAGCTTGGAATGAACAGATAAATAACAGATAAATAACAGATAAACCGGTCAGCACTTTTTTTGAGTGCTGATTTTTTTGTAACATTTTCCGCGTTCAGATGTTATATTGTTGAAAGAGAGAAAATTTCCGGTGGAAAAAGTGGACAGAAAGGCAGTATCCGGTGCAGAATGCAGGAAAGGGGGAAGGCAGATGTGGATAATGAAATTTTATTAAAGCTTTATGGCCTTTATCAGAAAGAGCTGTATCTGTATTTGTATTCCCTCTGCGGTGACGGGCATCTGGCGGAAGATCTGCTTCATGAGACGTTTCTCAAAGCATTGTTGGCACTGCCGGATGGGCATACAAATATGCGGGCATGGCTTTATATGGTAGCGAGAAATCTTTTTTTATAATCAGCAAAAAAAGAAATCCCGGGAGATATTGATGGAGGAGCAGGATTATTTTCCAGAGAAAAAAACAGACGAAGATCTGTTTGAAAAAATCCTTGAGGAAGAGAACAGGCGAATGCTTTATCAGGCAATCCGCAGACTGGAGATAAAAAAACGAGAAATTATTCAGATGCAGTATTTTGGCGGAATGTCGCAAAAAGAGATTGCGGCTGTTCTACATATCACGCCAGAAAATGTGCGTGTATTGGCATACAGGGCAAAAAAAGAACTGAAAAAATATCTGGAAAAGGAGGGCGTCAAATGACATATCGTGAGTTATTGAAATTATATAAGCAAGGCAAACTGGAAGACAGCGCAAAAAAACAGATAGAAGCGGAAATCGAGAAACAGGATGCAATCAGTGAATTTCTCTACGAAGAAGGCGAGATACCAGGATTTTCAGATCTGGAGAGTGAAAATGCAGGAAATCTGGAAAATGAAGAATGGCTGACAGGTCAGCAAAACAACCAGAAGGAGCAGTCAGAGAATCAGATAGAAAAGAAAAATAAATGTATCGGAGATTCCCGGAATGAGCAGGAGGATGAGTTCAACAGGCGCTTTATAAAGGAAATCCAGCGTTCCATTCGTAAAGCTTTCATCAAAATGGGAATGATTGTAGGGGCTGCTGTCCTTGTAGTTGTCCTGTGTGCAGTTTTTATTCTTCCTAAAGTTGTGTCAAAATTTTATTACGATCCGAATGAAGTTGCAGGAAAATATGAAGAAATGACCACGACCAGAATGGAACTGGATATGTCTGTTTATTCCGAGCTGTTTTTGCCGGGAAATCACCGGGATCAGGTCAATGCAGTATCGAGGGGCTATGGGGAATATGACATCGTCATTCCACAGACTTCCAGCTGGACGGGAAAATTTACTTCCGTCAGCGGACGCCTGGTTCGGGGAAAACTTACTCTCTATGATAACAATGTACTGAGCCGCCCGATCATGCAGTTCTACATTCCGGGAGACGAGACCGCCTGGGAAGCCTGGGAAGTAGATGAAAACGGTAAGGAAACCAAAATGGATACAGAAGCACGTAAACAGGCAAGCATTCAGGACTCTAAAGAAGCAATTGAAGCATACAATGACAACGACTGGTACCTTGCCTATGTTTCCATCAATGACATCATGGATTATAAAGATTTCATCGAGTGGTTTCAGAATCTTTCGGATCAGAAAGAACTGGAATGGGGGACTCTCTGGTGTGCCGTGCATACAGAAGACAAAGATGGTTACTGCGTGGAACCAAACATTGGCTTTTGCCCACTTCCATCCGGAATGAGCATGAGCTGGGACAGAGAAAAATATCCATATCTGTCGCTTCTGGACAATTCGGATCTTAGCCATGTGGCAGAGGCAAATGACGAAGAAACCATGCAGACTCATTTTACCAGTATGCTTTCTTACATTCAGGATCATGATGATATCCTTTCCATGATGGGACAGACGACAGATTCTCCGAACAGATATCAGGATATGATTAATTTTGTGCAGAAAAATGGCCTGAAGATTCATGGTTTTGCAATCAGTGCAAAGAAGACGGCTCTTCTTGAATTATATAAAGAAGATGTGGTATCTTATATTCAGACAACACCACAGAATTGAGAAAGAAGTGAGACCATGGAAATTACAGAAATGTTAGACGAACTGAAAAGTAAAGCACGCCGTGACGAAAAACTTCGGGCAGAGCTTCTGGAGACACGAAAGAATGCACAGCCTCTCAGCGCATTCTGCCGGAAATGCCGTGAACTGGGCTATGAGATTTACGATATGGATCTTATCACAGCTGGAGAAGAATTTTACGCTACTATGCGCAGAAGTACCAATGGTGGAGGGGAAAACTCCCCGATGCTGGAGGGTGAGGATGATTTTTACGAGCTGTTTTTTGCGGGATTGGAGTAAATTATGAACATATGCATCTATGGAGCTTCCAGTGCAGAGCTGGAGCAGATCTATTATGATAAAACAGAAGAACTTGGCAGGATGATGGCAAAACGTGGACATGGCCTTGTATTTGGTGGCGGGGCGACCGGAATGATGGGAGCAGCAGCGAGAGGCGTCGATTCTGAAGATGGGTATATCCTCGGCATTGCTCCGCGTTTCTTTGACAAGCCGGGAGTTTTATATGAGAATTGCAGTGAATTTATTTTTACAGAAACTATGCGCGAGCGAAAAAAACTCCTTGAGGAACGTTCCGATGCAACAATCGTGACTCCTGGCGGAATTGGAACTTACGAGGAATTTTTTGAGATTCTGACACTCAAAAGTCTGCACAGGCTGGATCGCCCGATCGTTCTTTATAATATCAACGGCTATTACGATAGAATGAAAGCTCTGCTTCAACATACCGCGGACGAGAAATTTATGGATGTTGCCAACATGGAACTCTGTGCGTTTATGGATGGTCCGGAGCAGATCCTTACATACATAGAAAACTATCGAAGACAATGGACACAAACGAAGGAATAAAAGATGAAAAATCCATTACATTACCAGTTATCCGAATACGACTGCGGACCGACATCTATGATGAATGCAATCGCCTATTTATTTGAACGGGAAGAAATCCCACCGGAGGCAGTCCGAAATATGATGCTCTACTGTCTGGACTGCCACAGCAAAGAGGGCATCCCAGGGAAACGTGGGACGTCCAGAGCTGCAATGATGTTTTTAAGCAACTGGCTGAATGAATACGGCGAGCTGGGAATCATGTCCGTGAGCAGTGAGTATCTGTCAGGGCGAAGCGTGTACATAAGTGAAGAAAGCCGCATTAATCATGCATTGAACCATGGTGGCGTGGCAGTTGTTCGTCTGTATCTGGAGGAAGAGCATTATGTTTTGATGACAGGTATACAGAATGAAAATATTCTTCTCTTTGATCCTTATTACTGGGATAAACCATTTGAACAGAAAGATATTCTGATGGATGATAAACATCCCAGGGAATATAACCGTATCGTGCCTTTTCAGTACTTTAATCAGGAAAATAAAGAAACAATATACGCTCTCGGTCCGCTGGAAGAGAGAGAAGCAGTTCTGATCTTCAATGAAAAGACCAGGACCGTGCCGGAGGAAGTTATCGAGTACTTTATCTGATTATAGAAAAAAGGATTTCAGAATCCATGGAGATTTTATATCAAACCATGGAACTGAAATCCTTTTTTGGGTGTGTTTAAGAATTATGGATGAAGTCCGCCGACACCCTGAATGATGTTTGCAGGGATGTTCATAATAATATTCCTCATTTCATATTTTCGCAGAAGATTTTCTCCATGCTTGCTTTAAGCGGAACGCCAAGCTTGGTGAGTGTTCCATCCAATGCTGCAAAGACTTCGCGGACATTGTAGAAATCAGCATTGTTTCCCATATGACCGATGCGGATGACTTTGCCTGCAAGTACATCAAAAGAGCCTGCAAGCATAATATTGTAATCGTTTTTGACACTATCAAGAATGGCGGCTGCGGTGGTTCCTTCCGGTACTTCGAATACCGTGACCGTACTGGAAAATCCGCTCTTAAGGTAGAGGTTCAGTCCTGCACCTGTGATTGCCTTGCGAGAAGCCTCGGCGATTTTTTTATGTCGTGCAAGGATATCCGGGTCTGCGGCGATATTGTCGATCGCTGCACGAAGTCCGTAGATATCGCTGATCGGCATGGTGTATGGGAACCATTTTTCTTCATAATAATGTGCAAAAGTAGTCAGGTTTGCATAGAAGGATGCAATCTGTGTCTTACGTTCTGCCATTGCCTTTTTGGCATCATCGCTGATGACTACAAAAGTCAGCCCTGGAGGCGCGGAGACAACTTTCTGGGAGCCGCCGCACATAATGTCAATCTGCCAGTCGGAGATACGCATTGCTTCACCGAAAGAAGCAGATACGGAATCGACAACGGTCATGATGCCATATTTCTTGAGAAGAGGACAGATTGTAGAAACATCATTCAGCATGCCACTAGGGGTGTCCCCGTGGACAACGGTTGCATATTTGTAATTGTGATGTTCTTTGAGGAAGTTTTCAAGTTCCTGCACATCGAGAGTTTCACGGTAATCTCTGGAATAAAGTTCCGGACATCCTCCGTACATGGAAACAAAATCAGCAAATCCTTTGCCATAGATACCGTTATCCAGTACGAGGACACGGTCACCAGGTTCTGTCATAGAAGCACAGGCAGCCTCCAGACCGAGGATTCCCTCTCCGCCAAGAATGAGAGTTTCATTGTCGGTGTGGAGAAGGCGGCTGATCTCTTCGCAGGTTTCTTTGTAAAATTCTACGAAGCTTTCATCGAGATCAGGGTTTGTGCATTCTCTGCTGCGGGCGAGACGTACGTTTTCAGTAACCTGTGTCGGGCCCGGTGTCATAATTTTATACATAAGATCAATCCCTTCTTAAATAGTTCTTATTTTTTTAATCCAGTTCTTTTGGCTGCAACATTCAGTGGTGCGATAACAACAAGAGTGATCACTGCTGCAACACCGATCTGTACCAGGTTTCCAGGAATAGAAGCAACCGGTGCAAGCGGATTTCCATAAATAACGACCTCAGCAATGTAGTAGCCGACAACTTTGATCACACATGCTGCTGCGATTGCAATCACATACCATTTGAAGTTCTGGTGTTTTTCATTCTCAGTAAGTTTTCCTACTGTGAAGCCCATCAGTCCAACGATTACAAAAGTAAATGGAGCCCATAAAGTCCATCCGGAAAGCAGATCAAAGAGTCCCATTCCAACACCGCCTGCAACTGCGCCGGTCTTTTTGCCAAAGATGATCGCACCGATGAAGAGAGGAACGTTGCCGAGGTGAATGAGTCCTCCATTTGCTGCGATTGGAAGACGGACGTTGATGAATGCAGTAAAGATATAAGTCAGTGCAACGAAGATTGCTGTTACGGTGAGAAACTGAACAGAAGAAACCTCCTGATCGTTTGCTGCTGTCTGTACATTTGCGTTTGCCATGATGAAAAGTTCCTTTCCCGGAAGGTAAAGAGTATTTGATCTGTTACAGTATATTTTGCAGTAACGAAAACCTGTTTAACCTTCCTTTTATATATGTTTTTGATTGGGTATACTTTACAACAGAACTGTACATGAATAAAGAGGCAGTTTGTAGAAAAAATAAGGGGACAGTTTGAATATTGATGGCATGTAGATTTATAGTTGTGATGAACAGGATGACATGGTATGATAATCTAAAATCAGAAATATGAAATAACTTATAAATGAGAATGGACATACGGGAGGAAAAAAGTGAAAAAAATACTGTCCCCTATGGAAAAACTGAATTTTCCGGAGAGTGAAGAGCTTCCGGAAGGTGTCAGAGAAATAGAAGCAGAAGACACCTTTGGATACTGTACAGAGCTATATCCGGATGTAGAGTATGCAGAACACAGTGGAAAGAAATTACACCTTCAGATCATGACACCAACAGTATTTGGACAGGATCTGAAATGGCCATTGATCGTATATGTGCAGGGTTCTTCGTGGCACAAACAGAAGCTTTTTCAGAGCCTTCCCACACTGGCGAGGATGTGCGAAAGAGGATATGCGATCGCCATCGTAGAGCACAGAGAAAGCGAGCTGGCTCCATTTCCGGCACAGGTAATAGACGTCAAAACAGCAATTCGTTTCTTGCGTTTAAATGGACAGAGATATCATATTGATACAGATAAGATTTCTCTCTGGGGTGATTCAAGCGGAGCCCACAGTGCTTTGATCGCAGGAATTACAGGTGATACAAAGTATCTTCCGGAGGAATATCCTGAAGTCAGTACAGAAGTCGATTGCATTGTCGACTGGTTTGGACCAACGGATCTTATGGCAGCAGTACAGCATCCCGCAGTCATTGATCATGATTCCAGTACCAGTCCGGCAGGCATTCTGATCGGGGGAAAATCACTTCATGATCACCCGGAAGATGTTTATCCGACCAATCCCGTGGTTCATTTGCAGCCTGACCGAGAAACACCTCCGATTCTCATTATGCACGGTGGCAGGGATCCACTGGTTCCGTTTAATCAGTCCTGCATTTTATATGAGGCATTAAACAGATGGATAAAGAAGTAGAATTTGTCAAGCTGAAAAATGCCGGACATGGCTGGGGCGGCTTTATGAGCGAGACCGCATTAAATATAGTAGAAAACTTCATTAAAAGGGAGAAATAGAATGGAACAGGAAACACAGACACCACACAAACGAAGAGTACGATACAAAGGAAAATATCCACGCAAATTTGAAGAAAAATATAAGGAACTTAACCCGGAGAAATATAAGGACACGATCGAGCATGTTATCAGCAAAGGAAATACGCCTGCTGGAATGCATATTTCTATCATGGTAAATGAAATCCTTGATTTTCTCAAGATTCAGCCAGGTGAGACAGGGTTTGATGCGACACTTGGATATGGCGGTCACACCAAAGCGATGATGGAGTGTCTGCACGGCGAGGGGCACATGTATGCAACAGATGTGGATCCGGAAGAGTCTACAAAGACCCGTAAGCGTCTGGCAGAGCAGGGATTTGGAGAGGACATCCTGACAGTGAAACTTCAGAACTTCTGCACAATTGACGAAATCGCAAAGGAAGCCGGCGGTTTTGATTTCATCTTGGCAGACCTCGGTGTGTCATCTATGCAGATCGATAACCCGAAGCGCGGTTTTTCCTTCCGTGCAGACGGACCGCTGGATCTGCGCCTGAATCAGGAAAAAGGAATCAGTGCAGCCGAGCGACTGGACAAGATTAGCCGCGATGAGCTTGCCGGAATGCTGTATGAGAACTCTGATGAGCCATACTGCGAGGAAATTGCTAAGGCAATCACAGATGAGATCCGCAAAGGAAACCGTGTGGATACTACTACGAAATTACGTGAGATCATAGAAGAAACTCTGGATTTCCTTCCGGAAAAAGAAAAAAAGATACTGTCCGCAAGACCTGCCAGCGAGTATTCCAGGCACTTAGAATCGATGTGAATCGTGAATTTGAAGTTCTTTATGAGTTTATGGAGAAACTTCCGGATGCCCTGAAACCAGGCGGACGCGTTGCAATCCTGACCTTCCATTCCGGAGAAGACAAACTTGTCAAAAAAGCCCTCAAGGCAGGATACAAAGCAGGAATCTATTCCGATTATGCCAAAGATGTAGTACGTCCATCAGCCCAGGAATGTGCCCAGAATGGACGTGCCCGCTCTACCAAGATGCGTTGGGCAATAAAAGCAGAATACTAAATAAGAAGAAGGCATCTGGGAGAAATCTCAGATGCCTTCATTCGTTATAAGAGTTATTTATTGTGCTACCTGTCTGCGCCATAGTACTGATCAGAACCAAAACCGAGGATCAGCAAGAAAATCGGCTGTAGCAAAATCAATCCGATTGCAAAACCGATGCCGTGTCCAAATGCTCTTGACAGTTTGATACAATACATGATATTGATCACTGCAATCACAATTCTGAGCAGCGTTGCGATTACTGTAAGAAAAATGCTTTCATTAAGATTCGCACTGGATACATAAGAAGCAACTATTCCAAGTATAAAGCTCAGCCAGAAATAAGATGTCTGCCAGGCAATTTTGTAGGAAACATAATCACCATAGATCGGAATAAGGCTTTTCCAGCCTGCCTCACCGGCCTTGGTAAAAATATTCCAGTTTGCGATGATCTGCAGAATCCACCATACTAGAGCAAAAATCAGATAGATGCCACCAAGGAGCATCATAGAGCTGATTAAAAGAAGTCCCATGTTTACCGCCTCCATAATTTTTATACCCTCATTAAAGCACAATCAGGGTGGTCTGTCAAATGGGGATGGGAGTGAAAATTTGATATGGAAAATCAAGATAGGGACTGGTAAAATTAAAAAGGATTATTAATCAAAAAAAGGTTGGATTAAGGTATGAAACAGAAAAGAACATTTTCTTTTTCAGATGTAAAAAGTTTAATTGCCCGGCATAATGAAATAGAAAATAAGCTTGAAGAACTCAAACTAACTGAACAAAAATATAATGACAAAATTAAAAAAACTACAGAACTTTATTCTGCTTCAGAAGTTTTAAAAATATTAAAGGATATTCCGATTGAAGAAGTAAACCGAGATAAAAAGGGAATACGTGTAAAAGCATTACGAGAAAATGGATTTACAAATTATGCAGATATTTTCACTGCCTCAAAATATCAAATAGCTTCAGTTCGAGGAATTAGTGAAGATGGAGCATATCGAATCAAAAAAATTGTTTCCGAAGCAGCTGATACCGCAGCCAAGACAACAAAACTGAAACTGAGTGCTGATAATAGAACCGCGGATACAACAAATATTGTTATGGCAGTTACTCAATATCAGAGAGCAAGTAAACTGAGCAACGAAGCGATACTCTTATTCGAGCAGAACAATATAGAACTGAAAAGTGCATTGGAGGAGGTTCATTCAGCAACGGGATTCTTTAAGTGGCTATTTACCTCTTCTGATAAAAAACAAAGAGTAATCAAGAGCTATAAATATCTTCAGGAAAAACTAAATGGTGAATATGGTGAGAAGGCTTTCGAATTAGAAAAAGAAAAGCAAGATTTAGAATTAATATCTGATGAAGAGGCCTGGAATGAGTTTCAAAAACAGCCCATTCGTTTTACTAATATTCTGGAAGAGACAGTTCCCGGAATGTTGGGAAATCAGGATGCTGTCTATGGATTGCCAGAAGACCTGGCACGAGAAGTTCAGGATGAATGCTTTTTCCCGGATGGACTTTTGTGTGACCTGCGTAGATATCAAGAATGGGGAGTCAAGTATATTCTGCATCAGGGCAAAGTCCTCCTGGGAGATGAGATGGGACTTGGTAAAACAGTACAGGCAATAGCAACAATGGTTTCCCTAAAAAATACGGGTGCAACGCATTTTGTTGTGTTATGTCCGGCAAGTGTAATCATCAACTGGTGCCGTGAAATTCAAAAGTTCAGTAAATTAAGAGTCATAAAAGTACATGGAAGCGGAAGGAATGCGGCATTACAGGAATGGATACGATCAGGAGGCGTTGCGGTAACAACATATGAGACAACTTCTTACTTTGACCTTCCAGATTCGTTCAGATATACTTTACTTATTGTTGATGAAGCACATTATATAAAAAAATCCTGAAGCACGTCGCTCTATGAACACAAAACGTTTAAGCAGTCATGCAGATCGATTATTATTTATGACGGGAACTGCATTAGAAAATAAAGTAGAAGAGATGACAAATCTGATTGATATTCTGCAGCCGAGAATTGCAAGAGAAGTTAAGGGAATGGAAATGTTATCCTCAGCGCCCCAATTCAGGGAGAAAGTTGCACCTATATATTATAGAAGAAAGCGAGAAGATGTATTAACAGAATTGCCGGAATTACTGGAAAATGAAGAGTGGTGTTCGCTTGGTTTTGAGGAAAGATTAGAATATGAAGAAAGCGTTTTATCTTCCGGTAATAATTTTAATGCAGTGCGTAGAGTTTCCTGGAATGTAAATGACTTAAGCAAATCAAGCAAAGGAACAAGAATGCTTGAAATTATTGAAGAGGCAAAAGCGGAAGGCCGAAAAGTAATCATATTCTCATTTTATTTGGATGTAATAGAAAAAATATCTGAGTTACTTGGCAGTCAGTGCACGGAACCGATCAATGGTTCGGTGACACCGAATAGAAGACAGAAAATTATTGATGATTTTGACAATGCGCCAGCAGGAAAGGTGTTAATTTCACAGATTATTGCTGGTGGAACAGGACTAAATATACAATCAGCCAGTGTTGTGATTTTTTGCGAACCACAGTTGAAACCCTCCATAGAAAATCAGGCTATTGCAAGAGCTTACAGGATGGGACAAGCTAGGAATGTGCTGGTTTATCGTTTGCTCTGCGAAAATACAATTGATGAAAGAATAACAGAAATGCTGGCTGAAAAACAGGCGATATTTAATGCGTTTGCGGACAAATCCGTTGCTGCAGACAATGTAGAGGTGGATGTGAAGTCATTGGGAAACATTATTAAAGAAGAGATTGATCGAATTAATCGAACACGAAAAAATACAGGAGATGAAAGATAGAAATATATTACTTTTTGGGGAGAAATGTATGAAGTATATTGCACATCGAGAGGAAGATAGAGAACAGCTATTATTAGATCATCTAACTGGAACAGCAGAAAAAGCGAAAGAATTTGCTGAAGTCTTTGGCAAGGGTGAATGGGGGTATTGCTGTGGAATGCTGCATGATCTAGGAAAATACAGTGATAAATTTCAAAGGAGAATTCGGGGTGAAGATATAAAAGTAGACCATGCTACTGCAGGAGCAAGAGTCTGTTTAGAACTGGGAGGAATGTATCCATTTATGGAATACTGTATTGCCGGTCACCATGCTGGTCTGCCGAATGCAGGTGGAAAGAGTGATGCGGTGAATTCTCCAACTTTAAATGGAAGAAGAAAGAAAAAAATAGAAGATTTTCAAGCGTATAAAAAAGAGATTTGTATTCCAGAATTAAAAACAGTGCCTATTGATATAAATAAAACTACCAATGCAGAATTTTCTTTGGGGATGTTTATGCGAATGCTGTATTCCTGTCTTGTAGACGCAGATTTCCTTGATACTGAAGAATTTATGGTAAATGGAAATACAGGGCGGCAACAGGGAGAAAATATGCCGCAGCTTTTGGAAAAATTAGAGAAACATATTGCAGGATGGCTTGAAAATAAAGAAATTGAAAGTGTAAATGGCAGAAGAACAGAAATTTTAAGAGCATGTCTGGATGCTGGAGAAAAAGAAAAGGGACTTTTCCGACTGACTGTACCAACTGGTGGAGGAAAAACAATTGCATCGCTGGCATTTGCACTAAGACATGCAGTAAAACATCATATGGATAGAATTATTTATGTGATTCCATATACCAGTATTATTGAACAAAATGCTGGAGTTTTCCGTGAAATATTGGGAGATCAGAATGTGCTGGAAAATCATTGCAATGTGGATTACGAGAGTACAGAAGAATTGAAACCGATGCAGTTGGCTTCTGAGAACTGGGATAAACCGGTGATAGTTACTACAAACGTGCAGTTTTTTGAATCCCTGTTTGCAAATAAATCATCAAAATGCAGGAAACTTCATAATATGGCAAACAGTGTGATCATATTTGATGAAGCTCAGATGCTGCCGAATGATTATCTGAAACCATGTCTGACAGCCATAGAAGAATTGGTAATAAATTATGAAGTAAGTGCAGTGTTATGCACAGCTACACAGCCAGCATTAGATCCATTTTTTAAAAATATAAAACAGATTACAGAACTTTGTCCAAGAATGGAAAAACAGTTCACATTTTTCAAGAGAGTACATTTGGAAAATATTGGTAAATTATCAGAAGAAGCATTGAAAAATTATCTGCTGGAGGAAACACAGGCATTGTGCATCGTGAATACAAAGAAAAGAGCGCAAAAAATATATCATGAACTAAAGGGAAAGGGTATTTTTCATTTATCTACAAGTAGGTATCCAAAACACAGAAAACGTGTATTAAAGCAGGTAAAAGAGAGACTGGCAAATAAAGAAAAATGTATACTTATTTCAACAAGTCTTGTGGAGGCTGGTGTGGATCTGGATTTTTATACGGTGTACAGACAAATCGCTGGGGTAGATTCTATGATTCAGGCAGCCGGAAGATGCAACAGAGAAGGAAACAGAACTACAGAAGAGAGTAAAGTAGTAATTTTTCAGTTTGAGGAAAAAGAAGCAGTTCCAGGTCAACAGCAGCAGATAGATGTTTCTGAGAGTCTGCTTACAGATGAATGTAAAATCGAAGATTTGGAAACAATAACGAAGTATTTTCAAATGCTTTATCATTTCAGAGGAGAAAGTCTGGATAAAAAGAAAATCTGCGAAGAATTAAAAGGAGGACTATATAACTTTGCCAGAGTCGGAAAAGAATTCAGACTGATCGAAAAAAATACAAAGACAATTTTTATAAACACAGAAGTGGAAGCACAGAAAATATTGCAGAATCTTAAAGTCAAAGGATTTACAAGATCAGGAATGAGACGGGCAGCTCAATATTGTGTGACTGTCTATGATCAGAAATTTGACAAATATAATGGTATGGGCATACTTCGGCCTGTTTCGGAAGATATTCAGGATTTTTATGTGCTGACAGATTTGGAACAATATTCTGAGGAGACAGGGCTGAATCTGGATATTGATGATGGAATGGTGCTCTGGGGATAAAATATACTAGTATAGAATGGGAAGCTAAAAAGTTATTTACATGCTTTTAACTTCCCATATTTTAGTTTTTATAACTAAAGTTATTGTTTCAATCCGCAGGTTAATTAGTTCCTGACATATTAAAGTATAATATATGTTGAAGTAAAATTCAATAAAATTAGATATAATAAATTTGAGAGATTAGTATTGTGTAATCGTTACAAGTGTAGTATATTTGAAATATCAGACAAATATAAAGGATAATATGCTAATATAAATACAATTTGCAGAAAAAGGAGGTTCATATGATTCTGTATCATGGAAGCAAAGAAATCGTAGAATATCCAGAAATCAGGAGAGCCCGATTCAATAAAGATTTTATTTTGGATTTTATTGCATAAACATTGAAAAGCAGGCAGAACGGTGGGCAACAAGATATGGGGAAGAAGGATATATTAATAAATACGAATATACAGAAAATACTGAATTAAAAATTCTTAAATTTGAAAAAATGACAGAGGAATGGCTAGATTTTATTATTGCCTGTCGAAATGGACAATCTCATTCATATGATATTGTAGAAGGTCCAATGGCAGATGATACCATTTACAATTATCTGCAGAATTATCTGGATGGAAAAATTTCAAGAGTTGCTTTCTGGGAACTGGTAAAATTTAAATATCCAACGCATCAGATTAGTTTTCATACAATTCAGGCATTAGACACTCTTAAATTTGTAGGAAGCGAGGTTGTATATGGCAGCGAAAAATAATAATAATCTTTTTTTACCTGCAGTTTGATTGAATATATGGGAAGATTGGAGAAACAGCCTCGTTCTCGAATTGTAGATTATCTTGGCAGGAAAAATATAAAACAAATTTATAAATATGCAGATGTGTTTCATTGTGAACCAGTAGAAAAAGTGGCTGCAGAATTCATTGAACGATGTGAAATTAGTGAGGGAGATTTTGATAATGTGTCAGCTTGTAAGTATGCGGTTCCTAATTATTGGGATATTGGGGAAGTGTATGAGAGACTGATTGAAGACATATATGACGATGCCGAAATTGAAACGGGAATTTGGGAAATTTATCATTCCTGGATAGACAGGCATATTTCAGATTTTAATACAGATTTTTATTATCAGTCAAGAGAGTATATAGCAGCATGTTATCAGGCTGGAGAAATATTATAGCACAGAAAAGAGGAATTGTTTATGGGTATGGGGGTAAAGGTCAGAGTCTGGGGCAGTTATGCTTTGTTTTCCAGACCTGAAATGAAAGTGGAACGTTGTTCTTATGATGTGATGACGCCGTCAGCGGCACGGGGGATTCTGGAAGCTATTTATTGGCATCCTGGTATGCGATGGATAATTGACAAAATTTATGTAAAAAAACCAATTAAGTTTACCAGTGTGCGGAGAAATGAAGTAAAAAGTAAGGTATCGGCGAGCAAAGTACTTGAGTCTTACAATGGAGGGAAGAAACCATTGTATTTAAGTACGAAAGAAGAGATTGTACAGAGGGCATCGTTATTGTTGAGTGATGTGGAGTATGTTATTGAAGCACATTTTGAAATGACTGAAAAAGCGAATGAAACAGACAATCCAGGAAAGTTTAAAGATATTATCATGAGAAGGTTGAGACGGGGAGAATGTTACCATATGCCATATTTTGGATGTCGTGAATTTCCAGCAAATTTTGAATTATGTCAGGAAGAAGAAATTCATACGGCATATGATGTTGTGGACGAGAAAGACCTTGGATTTATGTTATATGATCTTGACTATTCAGACAAAGAAAATCTCATGCCGATGTTTTTCCGAGCAGTTATGAAGCAAGGTGTGATAGATCTGCGGAATTGTGAGGTGATCCGATGATACTGCAGGCGTTAATGGAGTATTATGAAAATTTAGCAGAGCAGGGAAAATTACCGAGGCAGGGATGGTGCCAGGCAAAAGTTTCCTATGGAATCAATTTGTCTAAAAGTGGCGACATAAAAGATATAGTCTGGCTCAAAAGAGAAGAACAAATGGGAAAAAAGCAGAGCTGGATTCCACAGCTTATGACAGTCCCCGCAATGGTAACACGTTCTTCAGGAGTTTCATCTAACTTTTTATGTGATAATTCAAAATATCTGCTTGGCATTGATAAAGATGGTACCGGGAAACGAATTCTGGAATGTTTTGAAGCAGCGAAAGAAAGACATTTGAATTTATTACAGAATGCTTCTGATGAAATGGCTCAAGCTATCTGTGCTTTTTTTCGTAAATGGAATCCGGAGAAAGCAAAAGAAAATCCAGGTGTTATGGAAAAATGGGAAGACATCACAGATAGTGGAAATCTTATTTTTTGTATGAATGAAAAATATGCCCAGGATGACGATGAAATTGGACAGATATGGGATAACAATAATAAAGAAAATGTGTCTGATGCAGAGGGGACTTGTCTGGTAACAGGAGAAAAAACAGAGATTTCGAGAATTCACAGAAATATAAAAGGCGTTCCGGGAGCCCAGTCGAGTGGTGCAGCACTGGTTTCTTTTAATGCACCAGCATTTGAATCTTATGGAAAAGAGCAGAGCTACAATGCTCCCGTCGGAAAATATGCTGAGTTTGCATATACAAGTGCATTGAATTATCTTTTGGCACAAAGAGAATATACATTTTCTATTGGAGATTCGATAATTGTTTATTGGGCAGAAGCGGCGAAGCAAGAGTATCAGGATGCGTTGTTGGCACTGCTAAATCCAGTAAAGGACAATCAGGATGAAATTCATAGTATTTTTGAGAATCTCAGAAAGAACAGACCGGTTGTGGTTGATGATATAGAACTAAACCCCGCGCAGAAATTTTATATTTTGTGTCTTGCACCTAATGCAGCCAGATTGTCCGTGAGATTTTTTTATCAAAATTCTTTTGGAAACATTATGAAAAATCTGGCACAGCATTATGAACGGATGAAAATTATCAGACCGAGTTATATAGATTATGAATATCTGGGTGTAGATGATATACTCAAGGCAACTGCAAATCTAAATTCCAAAGATAAAAGACCTGTTTCGAATATGGCAGCAATGGTGCTTTTGGCAATTTTACAGGATGCCAGATATCCTGCGAGTTTGTACACAGATACATTAATTCGAATACGGGCAGAGCAGGGAAGAGTAACATGGGAAAGAGCTGCAATCATAAAAGCATATATGATAAAAAATTACAAAAATATGGAAGGGGATACATATATGGGCTTAAATGAAGAGTATACAGATACAGCATATGTGTTAGGACGATTATTTTCTGTTCTGGAATCTATTCAGATGGATGCAAATCCGGGAATAAAGTCTACAATTCGGGATAGGTATTTTAACTCAGCATGTGCTACACCGGCATCGGTATTTCCAGTACTGATTAAGTTAAAAAACAGTCATATCAAGAAGTTGGAAAGGGAAAAAGAAAGTTCAAAGATATATTATGAAAAGCTTCTGACAGAGATTATGGATAAGCTTGAAATATATCCCAAACGTTTGTCTTTGGAAGAACAGGGAAAATTTATTCTTGGTTATTACCATCAGATGCAGAAAAAATATAAGAAAAGGGAGGAAAAATAAATGAGCGAGGTTATCAAAAACAGATATGAGTTTGTAGTATTATTTGATGTGGAAAATGTATCCGAACGGAGATCCAGATGCTGGAAATATGCCGCGAATCGATCCGGAGAGCGGCTTGGGACTTGTCACAGATGTCTGCCTGAAAAGAAAAATTCGGAATTATGTAGAAACTGTAAAGGAAGATGAACAGGGATACAAAATTTATATTAAAGAAGATGTACCGTTGAACCGCAGTGACAGAACGGCATGTGAAAGTGTTGGAATAAAAGAAACAGAAGATAAAAAGGTTACGGAAGCCTTAAAAAAATTGAAAAAAAGTGATCCGGATGTAGACTTGAAACTGAAAAATTACATGTGTGAGAACTACTATGACATCAGAACTTTTGGAGCTGTTATGACTACATTTGTAAAAGCTTCTCTGAATTGTGGACAGGTACGGGGACCAGTCCAGATTGGATTTGCAAGAAGTATTGATCCAGTGATCAGTCAGGAAGTTACAATTACCCGTGTGGCAATTACAACAGAAAAAGATGCAGAGAACAAGAGTACAGAAATGGGAAGAAAAAGTATTGTTCCGTATGCACTGTATCGTGCGGAAGGATTTATTTCCGCGAATCTGGCACGAAAAACGACTGGTTTTACAGAAGAGGATCTGGAACTTCTGTGGGATGCGATTATAAATATGTTTGAGAATGATCATTCTGCAGCTCGAGGAAAAATGGCAGTACGTGAACTGATCGTATTCAAACACAGCAAAGAATTGGGAGACTGTCCGGCATATAAACTGTTTGATGCAGTTGAAGTAACACGAAAGGAAGAAATTGAATATCCAAGGAAATATCAGGATTATATTGTTGAAGTACATAACGATAGGATTCCAGATTCTGTAGAAGTGCAAAGGATGATTTGATGGAGTATACAGAAGATGATTATTTGATGATATCAGGTATTCAGCATTTTAAATTTTGCAGAAGACAGTGGGCATTAATTCATGTGGAACAGCAGTGGGCAGAAAATGTGCATACAGTAATTGGAGAATTAATGCATAAAAAGTTCACGATCCTTATCTGACAGAGAAACGTAAAGATACTATTCTGGTTCGGGCATTACCGGTTTCATCAAGAACTATGGGAGTAAGCGGAGAATGTGACCTTGTGGAGTTTCATAAATGTGAAGATGGGATACGGCTTCATGGACATAGAGGAACGTATTTGATTTATCCGGTAGAATACAAAAAAGGAAAAGCAAAATCTACAGATGCGGACAGATTGCAGCTTGCAGCACAGGCAATGTGTTTGGAAGAAATGTTTTCTGCAACGGTATCGGCAGGTGCACTTTTTTATGGAGAAACAAGACGTAGAGAAGTAGTTGAATTTACAGATGATCTGCGGAATGAAGTCAGGGATATGTTTGAGGAAATGCACCAGTATTTTAGAAGAGGTTATACTCCAAAGGTGAAAACAGGAAAAATGTGCAGTTCCTGCTCCTTGAAAGAACTCTGTCTGCCGAAATTAAACAAGCCTGTTTCTGTGAAGTCATATATAGCTCAGATGCTGAAGGAGGAAGAAACATGAAAAAACTTTTGAACACATTATATGTAACTTCTGAAAATAGTTATCTGGGGCTGGATGGAGAAAATATTGTTGTTTTTGAAGATAATAAAGAAAAGGGACGGCTTCCATTACATAATCTGGAGGGAATTGTTTCGTTTGGATATCGTGGAGTCAGTCCAGCTTTGATGGGAGGATGTGCAGAAAGAAATATTTCTCTTTGTTTTATGACCCCACAGGGAAGATTTCTGGCAAGAGTAACAGGAAAGACGAGAGGAAATGTGCTTTTACGAGAACAGCAGTATGCGAGTTGCCTGGATCCAGTGGTCAGCCTGGAAATTGCAAAAAACTGTATTCTTGGAAAGGTGTATAATGCGAGATGGGTTCTGGAACGTTGCATCAGAGATCATGAGATGCAGGTTGATGCAGAAAAAATAAAAATGGCGTCGGAAAAATTAAAACATGCACTGGAATTGATACAGGTATGCGAATCGAAGGAGCAGTTGAGAGGATTTGAGGGAGAGGCGGCCAGTGTTTATTTTGGAGTTTTTGATGAAATGATTTTACAGCAGAAAAAAGATTTTGTATTTCATGGAAGAAGTAAGAGACCGCCGATGGATAATATGAATGCAATGTTATCCTTTGTGTACACGTTGCTGACAAATACGATAGCCTCTGCCCTGGAATGCGTAGGGATGGACCCTTATGTGGGATATCTGCATACAGAAAGGCCAGGAAGAGTTTCGCTTGCGTTGGATATGATAGAGGAATTGCGAGCTGTACTGGCAGATCGTTTTGTGCTGACATTGGTAAACAAAAAGATTGTGAGTGGGAAAAATTTTACCAAAAGAAAATGGGGCAGTGATAATGGATGATGAGCTCCGCAGACGGTTATTGACAGAGTGGCAAAACAAAAAGAAGGAAACCATTACACATCCTTTTTTGAAAGAAAAGGTGGAATGGGGAATGGTTCCTTATGTGCAGGCAATGCTTCTGGCAAGATATCTGAGAGGAGATCTTGACAGTTATCCGGTGTTTTTATGGAAATGAGGTGCTGTTATGCTGGTATTGATCACATATGATGTAAACACAGAAACGAATGCGGGAAAGACACGTCTGCGTAAGGTGGCAAAGCAATGTACAAATTATGGAAGAAGAGTACAGAATTCTGTTTTTGAATGCATTGTGGACAACGCACAGTGTGTCGAATTAAAGGCAATATTGTCGGATATTATTGATAAGAATCTGGACAGCCTTCGCTTTTATTATCTTGGAAATAATTATCAGACAAAGATAGAACATATCGGAATAGAACGAGGGATTTCTGCTGATCAGGTATTATTCCTATAAAGTGCGAACCAGAAGTATACAGAAAATCCCCAGAAGATTCGCACCATAAAAAGTTGAAAAAAGCAGATCAAAAAGAAATGAATAAGATAAAAAATGCAGAAAGAAGTGATACTAAAATGCGAATTTGTACTACTTATACAAATATATAAGTGAAAAATTGTTGAAATTTGCAGTCGTTCCCCACGCGGGAACGTGGATTGAAATGTTGGAAAAGGTTGCATTTCCGCATATATAGCCGTCGTTCCCCACGCGGGAACGTGGATTGAAATAGTACAAAATCACCTGTGTCAATGCTGATGAGGTCGTTCCCCACGCAGTAACCAATATCCTTGCCTGTTACTCCAAATTGTGCTAAACTTATTGCGGAACAATCGTGTTGCAGGGTGGTTGACCGCTATTCTATATAGAGTGAAGCCGATGAAGTAATTTTTCGTATAGAAAAACCACCCCTAAACTTTGACCGATAGCAGGGTGGCATTTCTATTCCTATTATCGAGATCAACCCCTTGTGGGCGGTTGTTCTCTTTTGTTAAAGAATATCACATTCTATGATTAAATTCAAGTTTTCTACTGCTTTTTGGAGAAGATAAGGAGTATCTACATGAACAATCTACTAAATAAAATCCACCAGCAGAACGCAACTGCTTTCACCCACAGCGGTAAATTCCATGCAGATGATGTGTTTTCGGCTGCGTTATTACTATATTTAAATCCGGAGATTACGATCACACGTGGCAACCGCGTGCCGGATGATTTTGAGGGCATCGTGTTTGATATCGGCAGAGGCAGATACGATCATCACCAGAAGGACAGCAGAGTTCGTGAGAACGGCATTGCCTATGCCGCATTTGGGCTTCTCTGGGAGGAACTTGGTGCAGAAATTCTCGGAGAAGAACTGGCGCAGAAATTCGATGAATCCTTTGTGCAGCCACTGGATAACAACGATAATACCGGTGAGAAAAACGAGCTTGCTTCACTGATCGGAAATTTCAATCCAACCTGGGATGCTGAAGGAAGCAACGATGAAGCCTTTTTCCAGGCTGTCAGTGTTGCCGGAATGATTCTGGAAAACAAATTTGACCGTTACAGAGGAAATGAGCGTGCAGACAAACGAGTAGAAGAAATCTACGAAAGACATATGCAGGCATTTCATGACAGAGAAAAACACAGCGAGGATGCAAAGATTCTGATTCTGCCGGAGTTTGTACCGTGTCAGAAATTCCTTTCTGAGACGCCAGTTGCATTTGTGATCTTTCCGTCTAACAGAGGCGGTTACTGCATTCAGCCGCAGAAAAAAGAATACTCCATGAATTACAAATGCAGTTTTCCAGCTGAATGGCTCGGCCTTGAGAACGAAGAACTGCAGGAGGTTACAGGGCTCAAAACAGCCGGTTTCTGTCACAAAGGTGGTTTCATTATGACAACCGGTGAACTTGTGGATGCAGTACAGGCATGTAAGCTAAGCATGGAACAGTTTCACGAGAAACCTGTGATCGTAAGCTTTGGCGGAGATACAGAATACGATGAACTCATCCATCAGCTTCCAAAATTACAGGCAGCAGAAATCATTCACATAGATATCCAACCTCTTCCGGAAGTAGAAATTCAGGGCATCTATGCAGAAGTAAGCATGGAAAAACAGGAGTGGAAAGCCAGAATCAAGGAACAGGTAAAACAGATCCTGAAATACAAGCCAGAGGCCGTTTTTGTCGGAGAAAATCTCTTCGTGGCATATCCAATCGTACATGCACTGCGCAAAAAACATATCCCGGTGCTAGTGCCGGCAGAAAAAGACGGACAGAAACTCCTTATTCGAATCCCGTCAGGTTCATAAACGAATAACTTTCATAACGCTGCAACACACAAAAGGAGGTTATTAACAGATGATTCGTCTTCAGGATATAGCTGAAATGGCTGGTGTCAGCCGCACTACCGTATCAAATGTGATAAACGGAAATACAAAAAGAGTTTCGCAGGAAACTATTGATAAAATCACAGCAATCCTTAAAGAACAAAATTATGTCCCACATATGGGGTCAGTGATGCTTTCCGGTCATGGTTCCAGAATCATAGGTGTAGTACTTGGATTTCATTATGCACATGGTATGCAGTCTCTTCAGGATCCGTTTGTAGGTGAATTGGTTGGAACGATTCAGATGGAAACGGAAGAAAAAGGATACTATGTTATGCTTATCGGCGGTGAGAATATTCAGAACGTAGTAGACATTGCTTCAAAATGGAATGTCGAGGGTCTGATTATCCTTGGATACACGGAAGAACAGTATCGCAAACTTTCTCGTAAGTTAAATAAAAAAATGATTCTGATAGATGCCTATCCCGAAGGTGCCTATACCTTCCAGAATGTCGGTGTAGATGATTACTCAGGAGGGTATCAGATTGGAGAATATCTCTATTCCTGTGGCTATGAGAAGGCCCTGTTTGTTGCGGAGACAGAGCAGGACAGTGACTATTATCGATGGACGGGATTTAAACAGGCGATGGAAAAGCAGGGAAAATTCTGTAGTCGTTCCCGTTATATCGTTGTTCCGGGTGAAAAAAATTCGCGTCTCAGGAAATACAGTAGAACTTCTTCCACGCTTCCTTGAAGCGAAAGCACTGGCTTTTTCTTCTGATTTTGATGCAATTGAAGCAATGAATTTCTTTTTTGATGAGGGAATCAAAGTTCCGGATCAGATATCCATTACGGGTTATGATGACAGTATGTATGCGAGTATGGTTCGTCCAAAACTGACAACAGTTCATCAGGATGTCAGGCAAAAAGCGCATGTGGCATTGAAACGGCTGATGAAACTGATTCAGGGAGAAAGTCTGAAAGAATTAAATATAAAAAGTCCGGTTTATTTAGTAAAGAGGGATTCTGTCAGAGAATGACGGAGTCCTTCTTTTTTTGTTGCATAGCGAAGAAAATCAGAAAAAACGAAACTGGACTTGTGCAAAATATATAAAAAAGTGAGAGAAACTTTGGATAGATTATAAGTTTCACGAGAAACCTATTGATTTTACTGGGATGCAGGGGTTATGATATAGTCACCGAAAGGGAAGAGGACAGACGGGTTCGAGGTAACATTTCCCAGATCAATGGTCCTGCGCAGCTTTCATACTTCTAAAAAACATCATGGAGGAAAGAAAAGATGAATAATAAAAAATTGTCAGTTTGTTACTGGTTGGTGCTTATTCCTGTACTGCTTGTATATCTTTTCTGCCAGAAATGGATCATGAACGGTGTTGTTGCAGGAGCAGTCAAGTAATAAATGAAATCTGCGGAGTAATTCGCAGGTTTCGTTAACAAAATAATAAACAGGAGATGATTAATAACATGGAGAAAAAATGGTGGAAAGAAAGTGTGGTATATCAGATATATCCTAAAAGTTTTAAAGACAGCAACGGAGATGGCGTAGGGGATATCAGAGGAATCATACAGAAGCTTGATTATCTCAAAGAGCTTGGTGTAAATGTTTTATGGATATCTCCGATGCTGGAATCTCCTCAGGATGATAATGGTTATGATATTTCTGATTACCGCAGAATTTATAAAGAATATGGAACTATGGAGGACTACGAAGAACTTTTGTCAGAAGCTCACAAAAGAGATATCAGAATCCTGATGGATCTTGTAGTCAACCATACATCTGATGAACACAACTGGTTTATTGAAAGCCGCAAGTCAAAAGATAACCCATATCGTGACTACTATATCTGGAAAGATCCGGTAAATGGAAAAGAACCAAATAACTGGGGCGCAGTATTCGGCGGTTCTGCATGGGAATATGATCCTCAGACGCAGATGTATTATATGCACCTGTTTTCTAAAAAGCAGCCGGACCTTAACTGGGAAAACAAAAAAGTACGCCAGGAAGTGTATGATATGATGACGTTCTGGTGTGAAAAGGGAATCGACGGTTTCCGTATGGATGTTATCAGTATGATCTCCAAAGACCAGACTTTCCCGGACGGAGAAATGAACAACAGCCTTTATGGTGACTTTGGACCATATTGTGTACATGGCCCGAGAATTCATGAATTTCTTCAGGAAATGAACAGAGAAGTTCTTTCAAAATATGACATTATGACTGTTGGTGAAACCTCAGGAGTTACAATTGAAGAGGCACAGAACTATGCAGGTGAAGCCAGAAATGAACTGAATATGGTATTCCAGTTTGAACATGTTGAGAATGGAAGCGGTGATTATGGTAAGTGGACAACTGAAAAATATGATTTCAAAGAGTTCAAACGTATCATGATCAAATGGCAGGAAGAACTTCAGGGCAAAGCATGGAACAGCCTGTTTCTTGGAAACCATGATCAGCCGAGAAGTGTCAGCCGTTTTGGAAATGATAATCCGGCATACAGAGAAACTTCTGCAAAAATGCTTGCAACCTGTCTTCACATGATGCAGGGAACACCATATGTATATCAGGGCGAAGAACTTGGAATGACAAACGTTTACTTCGACAAACTGGAAGATTATCGTGATATTGAGAGCATCAATTTCTTTACAGAGCTTACGGAAGCAGGACTTATGACTCCGGAATACATGATGAAATGCCTGATGCTGAGAAGCCGTGATAATGCCCGGACTCCAATGCAGTGGGATGATTCAGCACAGGCTGGATTTACAGATGGCGAGTCCTGGATCAAAGTGAATCCGAACTACAAAGAGATCAATGCGGCACAGCAGCTTGAAGATCCGAACTCTATTTTCCATTATTATCAGAAACTGATCCGTCTGCGTAAAGAAAAAGATGTTATTGTTTATGGTGAGTTTGAACCGATTTATCGTGATGATGAGCAGATTTTTGCATACATTAGAAGACAGAAACAGGAAAAACTTCTGACAGTCTGCAATTTCAGTGACAAAAATGCAGAGATGGAGATTCCGGAAGAATTCAAAGGAGCAGAATGTCTGATCACAAATCTTGACAGAACTGTATTTGAAGGTAGAATTGTATTGAAACCATATGAAGCATTTGTACTTTATAAAAAATAAGAGGTAGCACAGAGATGATTAGAAAATACAGATATGGAGCTCCGTTTGATACGGAGGCACTGACCGAAAAAATTGAAACAGCTGAGGAAGCTTTTCCATATGGGGAAATCAGCCAGAAAGAAGGATTTGCTTTTACCTATATCATGGACGAAGATGACATCGTTTATGGTCTGGGCGAATCCAACCGTGGAATCAATAAGAGAGGTTACTGCTATATCAGCAACTGCACAGATGATCCAATTCATACAGAGGACAAGCGTTCTCTGTATGGAGCTCACAATTTTATTATAGTAAGCGGAAAGACTACATTTGGCCTGTTTTTTGACTATCCGTCAAAACTGAACTTTGATATTGGGTATACCAGAATGGACACCCTCAAGGTATCCTGCGAAAATGCAGATCTGGATATCTATGTGATCGAAGGAGAAAATGCTTACGACATCGTAAAACAGTTCCGCCATGTGATCGGCCGCAGCTACATTCCACCGAAGTTCGCTTTCGGTTTTGGACAGAGCCGCTGGGGTTATACAACAAAAGAAGACTTCCGTGCAGTGGCAAAAGGATATCGTGAGAATCATATCCCGATCGACATGATCTACATGGATATTGACTATATGCAGGACTTTAAAGACTTCACAGTCAATGAGAAAAACTTTCCTGATTTCCCTGAATTTGTAAAGGAAATGAAAGACCAGGAGCTTCGCCTGATCCCGATCATTGATGCCGGCGTCAAGGTGGAAAAAGACTACGAGGTATATGAGGAAGGTGTAAAAAACAACTTCTTCTGTAAAAGAGAAGATGGCAGTGATTTTGTTGCAGCAGTGTGGCCGGGAGACACCCATTTTCCGGATATGCTGAATCCGGAAGCCCGCAAATGGTTTGGAGATAAATACCGTTTTCTGATCGAGCAGGGAATCGAAGGATTCTGGAATGACATGAACGAGCCTGCAATCTTTTATTCTTCAGAGGGACTTGCAGAGGCAAAAGAACTCGCTGGAGAATTTGCAAAAGACACAGAAGGTAAGATCCATCCGTGGGCTATGCAGGCAAAGATGAAAGATATTGCTAACAGTCCGGAGGATTACAAAAGATTCTATCACAATGTAAATGGTAAGAAAATCCGCCACGACAAAGTGCATAATCTTTTTGGTTATAACATGACAAGAGCAGCCGGAGAAGCATTCGAACGCATTGATCCGGAAAAACGTTTTCTGATGTTTTCCAGATCTTCTTATATTGGAATGCATCGTTACGGAGGAATCTGGATGGGAGACAATAAATCCTGGTGGTCACACATTCTTTTAAATCTGAAGATGCTTCCATCTCTGAATATGTGTGGATTTATGTACACAGGCGCAGACCTTGGTGGATTTGGTGACGACACGACCAGAGATCTTCTGCTCCGTTTCCTTGCACTCGGTGTGTTTACACCTCTGATGCGTGATCATGCGGCAGAAGGAACAAGAGAACAGGAATGTTACCAGTTCGAAAACATCGAAGATTTCCGCAGCGTCATTAACGCCAGATATCGTCTTGTGCCGTATCTTTACAGTGAATACATGAAAGCTGCGTTGAATGACGATATGTACTTTAAACCGCTTGGCTTCGTTTATCCGGATGATAAGATGGCAATCCGCGTCGAAGACCAGCTGATGCTTGGCAACGAGATTATGATCGCACCGGTTTATGAGCAGAACGCAAGAGGCCGTTACGTTTACCTGCCAGAAGAAATGAAATTCATCAAGTTTATGCCGGATGGAAGCATTTCTGAAGAAGTCCTCGAAAAGGGAGTTCATTATGTAGAGGTTGCACTCAATGAAGTACCGCTTTTCATTCGCAGCGGCAAATGCATCCCGGTTGCAGAAGCAGCAGAGTGCGTGAAGGATATTGATACAGAAAATATGCAGCTTATCGGATATGAAGGCAGCAGCTATACTCTGTATGAAGATGATGGAATCCATAAAGATTATGATAAGAAAGAAAATTATCGGGTTCTGACGAAATAAGTAAGTTCTAAAAGGATACGCAGTGCGTAGCGAATTGGAACTGTAAAGTAAATAAGTGCAGAGAAAGGCGTGAGTTATAGAAATATGGCTTGCGTCTTTTTCTTTGCCTGAAAGGAAGTGCAAAAATTGAAAAAAAGGATAAGATTGCAATCAGAGAAAATAAACGCGATAAAATTTTTCTGTGGAATCGGATATATAGTGGCACTTGTACTTTCAGCTCTACATTTCACCACAGTTATTCAATAAGATTATTGGAGCATAAAATTAGTATTGCTATTGTGCGGACATTTGCATATAATAAAGATATATGGAAATACTACTCACGAAAGGAGATGTTTTATATGGCTACAAAATCAGCAAATTTATATGCAAGGATTGAACCAGATGTCAAAGAAAAAGCAGAAAGTATCCTGTCTACACTTGGTATCCCTGCTTCCAGTGCTATCAATATGTTTTATAAACAGATTATCTTACAGAGAGGACTTCCGTTTGAAGTAAAAATACCATCTGCCAGACCTGTTGATATCAGCACATTATCAGAAGTAGAGTTCAATGAAGAATTGGAGAAAGGATATGCAGATATGCAGGCTGGACGGACAAAAAATGCGAAGAAAGCATTTGCTGACATTCGCAAGGATTATGGCTTATGATATATGAAGTAGAATTATCCGAACAGGCTGACAGTGATTTGAGAGGGATTTTTGAATATATTTCTTTTGAATTACAATCGCCGGAAAATGCAAGCGGACAGCTTGACCGTCTGGAAGAACAGATATTAAGTCTGGATACGATGCCGGAGCGTTATCGAAAATATGAAAAAGAACCGTGGAAAAGTCGTGGACTTCGTGTATTACCAGTAGACAATTATGTGGTACTTTATATTCCAGACAGCGATAAAAAAGTTGTAACAATACTTAGAGTAATGTATGCCGGACGGGGCATAGACAATCAGTTAAATCTCCACACAAAGCAATAAAGGATATGATTTAAAGCAGTCTTTCATTTATGATCGACTGCTTTTTTCATATTCAAAATTAAAAAGAAAGGAGGTTTTTTTTAAGAGCTCGCATTTAGCAGTCGTAAAAGAAGGACAGAAAGAAGCGCATTTCCTGCTTCGACACTTAGAGCAAAGAGAGGAGCAGGAAAGATTACCGCAGACGCCCTGTTTGGAGCAGGAAGAAAAATAAATGCACTCGGTTTTCCTGCGGCTGCGGTCATCGTAATAGTGAGGGGAAAAGATCAGATGGCGTCGAACTTCCCTGGAAACAGAGGAAGGGCTCTTGCCAAGTTCGTCAGCAATCTTTTTGAAGCTCCATCCTTTTTCGATGCCAGCCTCTATAGAGATTCTGTCAGAGAGTGTAAAGTGTTTGCCTTTGTTGGATTCAATAAAAGTATTCATAAATAGAAACTCCTTTCATGTTGGAGCCTGAGAGTAAGTTCATGTTACTATGATTGCAGAGGTAAATGCAACCCCTATGTCTGCGTTTGAGAACAAAAAGATCTAAGGGTTGCATTTACTTTTTCAATTAACACCTCCATAAGAAAAATAAGCATAAGGCTACAATTACGGAAAAGCATGGTCAACAGTACTTGTTCTGATTTTCCCCCCGGCACCTTCGACCACATCTAATTCCACCACATTTGTATCTGGAAACTTTTCCAGATATCTCTCAAAAT
>ENA-OQDM01000090-OQDM01000090.1-human-gut-metagenome-genome-assembly--contig:-NODE-90-length-58493-cov-1.724703_pt1 | contig 58493 bp, 53 predicted proteins | sample MGYA00242772_ERZ504605 | MGnify/ENA primary metagenome ERZ504605 (study PRJEB26092, sample SAMD00036348) | human gut metagenome | host: Homo sapiens | study: EMG produced TPA metagenomics assembly of... | reverse complement strand
GCCCAGACCGTCGATATAGATCTCAGTCCATGCGTGTCCGTTCTTTCCGGAAATCTCTACAGTGTCTCCTGCTTTTTTATCTTTGATATCCTCCGGTGTGATCAGATATCCTTCTACATACCTGGATGGAATTCCATAATACCGGAACATCAGTGCTGCCGCTGTTGCATAGTGAACACTGTGCCGATCTTTGATCTAGGAAATAAAATTTTCTGTAAAATCACCTTTTTTTGTATATACATCTGTTGCCGTACTGTAGGTCATATTTTTTTCCAGATATGCACGGATTCGGGAGATTGCAGTATAATAATCGGTATGTCCCTGCTCCCTGTTTCCACCGTCTCCCAGTTCTTTTCGGAATAATGTCTCCAGTGAAGCCGGAAGCTCTGTGTCCTGACTGTACACAAATGTATTATAATAACTTTCATCTTCACGATAAGCAGTGTCATCGACCTGTGCCAGCGCCTGATAGATTCTTGCCCCAAGCACCGTAAAATCTTTTACAAGGTTTTTATTTGTCTGAAAGCTGTAATTTTTCTGTCCAAAAAAACCTTTTGCTTCCAGCATGCTGTCGGTAAGCGATGTCTCCCCTTCATAACCGGACGGAAGTTCTGCCATTTCATATGGAGTATAGAGATATTCACTGTCTGCCTTTACATTTTCAATCGAAATCCCCGAAATCTTATCGGAAAGTGTATCATCTTCCACAAGACTTCTTGCCTGATTCAGCTGTGTTTCTCCGTAGAATCCATCCTGATGCAGCCAGTAAAACAGATTTTTCTGTTTATAGGCATCTTCTGTATCAATGCTCTTCCAGGAAGAACCATCATACACACTGCCCGTAAATCCACGAAGATAAAGTGACTCCGGATCTTCCATGGTCACTTTCAATGCCGTCTCATCCGATGCTGTCCACGCTCCACATTTTTTCAGCTGTCCATCCGGCAGGGAATTAATTTTTCCTTTTCTGTACCGGAGATCATTCACCGCATTCAGGGCTTCCTGCTTTGCTTCTGCAACAAGTTCCGAAGACGCATAATCTGCCGCCGGCATGATCTGTCCCAGAAAGACTCCTGCTGCCATGAGTACCAGACCCGTAAGGATGCCTCCAAACCAGAAGGCCCTGCTGCTCTGTTCAATGTATCGCTTTCTGCCGGAACGGGCCAGAAGATAATTGATCTCCAGAAAAACTCCCATATAGAAAGCCACGCCGACTCCACTTTCCGGTTCCTTCCCTGTCAGCACCATCATAAATGGAAGTACAAAAATTTCTAAAAATACCAGTACATAGATGCGAAATCTCAGGATGAGAAATCCGATGACCGCTGCTGCCATTCCCAGGTAAATAAGAAAAACCAGTCGGGCTGTATCTTCCGCCATAATGTCTGCAGTATCAAAACGGGTAAAATAAATTCCGGCTCTGCTTCCAAATGTATCTGCCACGGTATTCCAGTAAAGTGCAAATCCATCCAGAATCTGTCTGTACAGAAGAAACAGGCCTCCTGCAGTCGCCGCTGCCACGCCGCCTCTTATGTAAATGCCGCATTTCTCCATTCGTTCTGTCACAGAACAGATCAGTGCGGTCAGAAGTACGCTGCCAAGAAGCGGCATCATCTGTCCGGATTCCGTCAACAGCTCAAGCACAAGCCAGAGTCCTGCTCCGGCAGTCAGTCCGATCAGCGCAGTTTCCAGCAGGATATCTGACAGCTGTTTTCTGTATTTTGTTTTTGACTGTCTTCTGGATTCTGTGATCCGTATTTCCATGTGATCTGCTCTCCTTTATTGTCCCCACTGCTCACTCCGCAGCCGATTACAGTAACTTCTCCTTTTTGTTTCAGAAGCTCTGCCTCTTTATCTTCCGGATCTCCGGTTATATAAATATAATTGGCAAAATTCTGTGCTCCCGGATTCTTAAGATATTCCTGTACGGTAACCGGCGTCTTTTCGTCACTTCCGTATCGCAGGAAACCATACAGGACATGTTCGTGGTCTTCTTCCTTCCGGACTTTTTCCTGCCGAAATTTACCGGTGCTTCTGTCATAAATTCCAACCTGACACGGGATTTTCTTTTCCATAAAATCTCTTAAAACAGCAGACAGGACTTCTGCCACTGTCTCAGCCCTTTTGGAATCACGTTCCGTCTGAAACGCTTCTGCCAGGATCAGTACGGTATCATCTACCGGAAAACTTTTTTCCCGGATCATGATATCATCCAGCTTACCGGAAAGCTTCCAGTGAATCTGCCGGATACTGTCTCCCGGCTGATATTCCCTGATGTCATAGGTTTCTCCCGGGTCATCTCCCGGACGGTTTCCTGAATAACGGAAGCTTTCCATATCAAAGCCCTCTCTTGTGAGGAAGGAAAAATCTCTGTTCTGTTTTTCCGGCATGATAACAGTAGCACCTTCTGCCACAGCCTTCCGCTTCACGTAAACACATGAAAAAAAGTCGCTGCATCTCCAGTCGGAAAATGTCACTTTTATACATCCGCACCAACCGCTGCAGGCCTCAAACTCTATTGTCCGTTTTTCCCTGCTGCCAAGAGAAAAGGCGATCGGAATCTCACCATGTTCACCAGTAAAAAGATTCTCCCATAAAATCTCTCCTCTGCCCCCGAATACAGGCCATGCTGACTGATTCTTAAGGGTCATTCTGCCCCGGAAATTTTCATTTCGCTCCGCTGCTCTTGGCACGGATAATTTTATTTCTGTTTTTCTGCCGCCCAGACTGGTGACTGCTGCCGATAAGAGCAGCAGTAATGCAGAAAGCAGAAGCACTGCCGCCATCAGCCATGAGCCTGTCACTACTGTGGCTCCGGCCATGCCGATCAGCCACAGTAGCCACATGATCCTGTTCTTCATCATCCTTCTACCTTTGGTTCCGGAACACTGTCCAGAATTTCATCCAGAATTTCGCGTGCTGTTTTTTCCTGATATCTTGCTTTTGAATCCAGAATCATTCGATGTGCCGCTACATCTTTAAACACATCCTTTACATCCTGTGGAACAACATAGTCCCGTTCTTTCATATAAGCAGCCGCCTTTGTCATCCTGCATAATGCAAGAGTTCCACGTGGGCTTAAGCCAAGTGTGATCAGTTCATGGTCTCTGGTAGCCTCGGCAAGCTTTGCTATATAATCCAGCACAACATCTGCCACGTAAACTTCCTGGACTTTTTTCTGTAAATTCAGCACTTCTTCTCTGGTCAGCACTGTCTTTGCATGTTCAAGTGGATTGACCTTCTGCCGGTCTCTTAAGAGTTCTACCAGACTCTGATGATCCGGATAGCCCATACTCACACTGATCATAAAACGGTCCAGCTGGGATTCCGGAAGAAGCTGTGTGCCGGATGATCCCACCGGGTTTTCTGTTGCAATAACCACAAACGGAGCCGGAACGGTATGTGTCTCACCGTCTACAGTCACACGTCCCTCCTCCATTACTTCCAGAAGTGCTGACTGCGTCTTACTGGAGGTACGGTTGATCTCATCTGCAAGAAGAAGATTGCACATGACAGCACCCGGACGGTAAAGGAACTGTCCGCTCTGTTTGTCATACATCGTAAAACCCGTTACATCCGAAGGAACAACATCCGGTGTAAACTGGATACGGTTAAAATCCATTCCCATAAGACGGCTCAGTGCCAGCGCGGTTGTTGTTTTACCAACTCCCGGAACATCTTCCAGAAGAACATGTCCCTTTGCCAGAACTGCCATAAGTATTTTGTCTGTGATTTCTTTTTTTCCCTTAATGATCGTCTCCAGCTGTTCCTGGAGTTCTGTTATTTTCTGCGGCACTGTTTTTTCCTCCGTTTATCTGTGGTCTGTCATATCAAAAAAACTATTTTTCTTATTCTGGTAACGCTGATAGGCTACCATCGCGCAAAATGCCTGGTCTGTTGCCATCGGGTCACTTTCTCCGTCCAGAATGTGCTTGAAGCTTCCGTCTTTCTGGCAAAAGTCATCAGTGTATCGTAAAGTCCTTTTCCATCCTTCTGGAATCGTTCATCCTCATTACAGTCTACACCAACTGCACTGAGTGCGATCACAGTCTGTGAAATGGATTCTGAGCTTTTTGCTCCGTAAGCAGTATAACCGCCATCATCATCCTGCGTATCTGCCAGAAACTCCACACCTTTATCAATCACTTCTTTTACATCGTTTTCATCCTGATACGGTTCCAGACACTGCAGCGTCATGGCTGTCAGGTCCACATCACCGTTCGTGGCATTGTCATCCAGTGAAAATCCGCCATCGTCTTTTTCCTTCTCTACAATATAATCCAGATATTTCTGCTCCAGTTCTCCGTCTTTATTCGCATCCGGATCATCTGCATTCAGGGCAAGCAGGGCATAAATTGCCCCATTGAGCCCCTGTGAGACTACGGTATCAAAATCTTCCAGTGGCTTCTCAATATCATATCCGCCAATATCTGTCGGATCTTTTCCTATGGACTTTAATGCCAGAACTGCCCTGGAATACTCTGTATATCGATTTTCGCTGAGTACGCCTTCCTGTTCTTTAACTCTTTTTTCAACATTCGCGCGGTATTTTTCAAAATAGTTTTCATCTACCTCTTCCCCTGAACGGGCCAGCGCCATGACGGTCCATTCTCCGCCAAGTGCATCCGAAGCCGGATCTTCGACTGTCTTCATTTCATAAGAAGCAGTTTTTTTCAGGGCATCCTCTAATTTCGGAGTTCCATCGCCACAGCCCGTCAGCATTCCCGCTGTCATAAACAGTACAAGGATCTGACATCCTCTCTTTTTCATTGTATTCATAACAATCCCTCTGTCTTTATTTTCTGTATGCAAAGAAGTACATCTTCTTTATGTGAACATTCGATCGTCCATGTCCGCTCTTTCGAAACAGGAAGCAGCTTTAACACCTCATGATACGGAAGTGTTCCTTTTCCGAGTCCCAGATGCGAATCTCTGTCACCTGCGTTATCATGTACGTGTACATGACCGATATACGGAGAGAGCCCCTCTGCCCATTCCATTACCGGAATCTCCGAATAACAGTGTGCATGTCCCATATCCAGACATAATTTAAATTTCGGATGATCCACCTTCTTATATACATCCAGAAGAAGACACCAGTCCTCATCCAGAACGTTTTCCATTACAATCTCCAGATCATCTTTATCTTCCAGAAATTCTGTAAAAAAGCGGCTCACCTGATCTGCCCAGCCTTCCCGGTAATACACACAGGGAATCATCGATGATATACGATCTTTTTTGCCCCCCAGTTCCAGTCCTGCCTGATAACATTGTGTAAACCTTGTCATCGTCACCTCACGGATCAGACTGTCAAAAGCAGCCGGATTCAGATCCAGAAACGGTCCATGAAGTATCAGCGGAGGATTTCCCATCTTTTCCAGTTTTTTCTGATATAATTCTATTCTCTTTCCCAGATGATCCAGATTATCCGAAATGGAAAAATCAATACTTTCCACTCCTGTTCCGGTCTCTGTGACCAGTCCTTTCATCTCTTCATCTGGAAGCAAATGACTGATATAGATCAAATGATTTCCTCTTTCTGTGACTCTATGAGTCCATATTTTTTCTTGATACGTTCCAGTTTCTCCAATAGTGGTCTGCTCAGGAACCACAGAAAAATAACCGTAGATAAAGCATGTACCAGGTCCACCGGAGCACCCGAGATATAAAAAGCCAGAAGACTCTGCCATGTTATCGTTCCATAAGCCATCAGCGCACTTGCCGGATTCATGATTCCTCCATAAATAAGGAATACACTCAAAAATCCGAATATACAGAGATCTGCTTTGCGGGCTTTCAGAATTCCTTTCTGATACAGGATTCCTGCCAGAAAGCCGATCATCCCAAACGCAAACATCTGCCACGGAGTCCATGGTCCCTGTCCCATAAACATATTGGACAGCATCATGATCAGGCATCCTACAAGGAAACCTGCCTCGCCGCCAAACGAAATACCGGTCAGGATCACGATCGCAGCAACCGGCTTAAAGCTCGGCACCATAAAGAATGCAGCTCGTCCGGCTACACCGATGGCTGCCAGTACAGAGATCACCATGATTTCTCTTGCCTTCGGCTTCCGTCCTTCAAACATCATAAAGAACGGTATCATTGCCGCTATGATCACGATCAGGCTGCATATGAGATACTTTCTTCCATGAAAATATCTCACTGAAAGATACAGAAGAAGCGGTACGACCAGAAGCATCAGTACAAGTGCAAACCAGGTTCTTCTGCTTACCTTGCCTTTCCGTTCCATCTGCCGGATGATCATCCCATCAGCCGGAAGTGCATATTCTTCCAGATTTTCCTCTGATATTTCCTGCTCTGCCTCTGTCTGTGCACTCTGACTGTCCTCCCAGAATTCATCCAGGAACTGATCTAATTGCTTTTCTGTAAGCATGTGATCACATCCTTTCCGGTAACAGCATCCGGGAACAGCTGTCGTGCCATTCGGTTTGCGGCCGTCGTATAGAAGTTATTTCCGGAAAAAAATTCTCTTGTGTTCTGGCTGGTCACAACATTTCCCTCAAAGAAAAGTCCGACTCTGTCAGCATACTCTGCAACAAATTCCACATCATGTGAGATCATAAAGATCGTCAGGCCATGCTGCTTCAGTTTACAGAGTATTTTCCCTATCTCTTCTTTATATTCCGCATCCATTCCCTTCGTCGGCTCATCCATCAGAAGGATTCTTGGTCTGAGCAGAAGGACCTTCGCAAGAGCAAGTCTCTGCTGTTCACCACCGCTTAAGTCATATGGATGCCGGTCCAGCAATCCTTCCAGTCTGGTCAGACTGACGATACCCTCGATTGCTTTTTCCTTCTTCATATGGATCTGGTATTCCGCAGACTGCTTTTCTTTCTTTCCTCCGATCACGGAGTACAGATCTTCGAGCACTGTCTTCTTAAGAAAAATGCTTTGTGGATTCTGCGGCATGACTCCCAGGCATCCGCAATACAGTTCCCGGTCTTTAAAAGAACGGATATCACGGCCTTCCAGTCGGATCTTACCCCTGTAGGGCTGTCTCACGCGACTGAGCAACGACAGCGTCGTACTCTTACCGGTCCCATTACCGCCTACCAGTGCATAAAACTCACCTTTTCGAACTTCCAGTGACAGATCCCGCACCACATCCGGGCTGTCCTTCTCATAACGGAACCAGACATCTTTCAACTGGATCGCCGGATTTTTCCTGTTGTCTGGGTCTTGTTGTTCTCCCTCCCTTACAACAGTCAGAAAATCCACATTGATCTTTTCTCTTTTTTCCTCTGTAATGTTCTTTTCTCTACAATAACGTTCCAGCCACTGACGCCCTTCGCTTACAGTTAACGGACAGGTATCTCTGCTATCTGTCGCACCATAGATCTGCATAGGAACAGGCATCGAAAGAAACATTCCATGCTTCTGTTCCCGAAGTGCAGCTCCGATCTCGCGCGGACTGCCTTCAAGAAATACATTGCCTTTATCCATCACAAAAGCTTTATCAGCATAAGGAACGATGTCCTGCAGACGATGTTCTGTAATGATCACTGTCGTTCCAATGTCACGATTGATTTTTTTTACCGTTTCCAGGAAATCCGATGCCGCGATCGGATCAAGCTGGGAAGTCGGTTCATCCAGAATCAGAAGCGACGGATGCATTGCCATGATCGCTGCCAGATTGAGGAGCTGTTTCTGACCCCCGGACAGTTCTTCCACTCCTTTGTAAAACCACTGGTGAATTCCAAAATAACTCGCCATTTCTGCTACCCGAAGACGGATCGTAGCATTATCATATCCAAGGCTCTCCAGACCAAAGCTGAGTTCATGCCAGACTTTGTCCGTCACAATCTGGTTGTCCGGATTCTGCATAACAAAGCCGATTTCCTGACTCTGCGTCCTATGATCGATTTCTCTGAGTCTTTTTCCTTTGTACAGGATTTCTCCAGATGCTGTGCCATGCGGCATAAGTACACTTTTGAGATGACGAAGAAGTGTGCTTTTTCCGCATCCGCTTCGCCCACAGATGACATTTAAAGTTCCTTCCTGTATGCTCAAATTTACCTGATCAAGTACTTTGCTGGAACAATCCGGATATGCAAAACAAAAATCACGTATTTCTACAATATTCATAAACTTTTTCCTTCCTGTTCCAGTCCTTTATATTCCTGATTATTGTATATAAAATCCACTTCGTCCAGTTCTTCGTAGATCTGGCGGTAAGTCATGCCGATCTCTGTACCGATCTGTTTCCTGCTCTGACTGAGCTTCCAGTTTTCATAAAGCTCCAGAAATCCCGGAATGAAGCAGAAAATTCCGAAACAGATATATGTGATGATTGCAAACTGCGGAGATACTTTTACCGGAGCCGTATAACCCTGAAAAGAAAATCCTGCCATTACGATCCGCGGATCATACACCGCGTAAGCCGCTCCACCGGCACATCCAACTGTAAATACCGCAAAAAGTCCGCCCATCACAGCCCCAAGGAAACAGTCTCTTCGGGTAAGTCGATAAATTGAAAAAGCCGTTCGTCCATGCAGCCCATATCCTCTGCTTCTCATGGAATCAGACGTCTCAATTGCATTTTCCAAAGCCCATGTCACAAGGATCGACACCATCTGCAAACCATATTTGATCCGGTTCAGGACGGTTCCTTCTGAAACATCACGTCCCATCGCCTTTTGACCATTTCGTATCACTTTCAGCTGACGCAGAAAACGCGGGACAAATCGAAGTGCCATAGACAATACCAGTGAAAGTGCCGGTATTATTCTGCCAAACAAGTAAATAAATTTATCACTTGTCATCACTGTATTGTAGCAGGAAAACCACTGTATCACGATAAACATGACTGCACCAAGTACAAGGCCATAGACAAGCGCCTCCAGAGTGATCCAGTTACCGCTGCTTTCTATATAATAAAGCATCGTCACACCATAATGATTAAACATAGGATTCAGCAATGCTATGATCAGAAGTCCCGGAAGTGTCAGCAGCAATCCCTGCTTCAGGGTCTTTCGCCATCCATTCAGCAATCCTCCGTATACAAATGCACCCGCATAAGAAATCCCAAGAAATACCGGATGCTGGTTAAACATTGTAAATAAAAGTGCCACCGCAAAATAAAAGAAGTTTAATAGCGGGTGGCACATGGAAAAGGAATCATTTTCCTTCATATTTATCTCCTACATCAGATCCAAGATTGCAGGTATATCTCCATTCAACCTTATCTCCGTCTTTTAGATTGTAACTGGATGCTCCATAATTTGGATATTCACCATTCACACTGTACATCCATCCCGAATTCTTACCGCAATCGAATTCGTAAAGCTGATTGATTCCCTCCACATAATAACTTTTATACAAAGGGGTATATCTGGAAGCCATATGGATTCCTTTTTTTCCGCAGATCTGCTTCAGAACATCAAATGCAGTCTCTCCGCCTTTAAAAGAGACTTCTGTTTCTTTAAGGATCCATCCATCCGAAGGAACAAATTCTTTTTTTGTTTCTTTCAGATCTTCCATATTATCCAGAATGCTGGAACATTCAATGGAAATGGTACATTTTCCGTCTTTCCATTTCTTTCCGGCACCACACCCTGTCAGGCAGACAACATTTAATACCAACAGCATGCAAATCAATACCGAAATTATTCTTTTCCTTTTTACTGAGGCTGCCCTCTGTCCGATCTTATCCATCTAATTCCTCTGAAAGCTCTACATACTCTGTCTGAAAGCCATATTCCTGTGCATATGCATCGATTCTGCTGCCCTTCTGACATACAATCGTACAGCTTTTGTTAATGATCCACGGTCCGATTTCGTCAGGATCATGAAAATCTCTATGCGCTCCAGTCTGCTGCATCCATGAAATGCCCAGCGGCCAATCGTCCGCACACTTGAAGGTATATAAACCGTTCTGAGATTTTTGCATCTGAAAAAAGCACTGTCACAAATGATTTTCAGATTTGTCGGAAGCTCAAGTTCTTCTATTCCGCAAAAATAAAAAGCCTCTTCCCCAATCTCTGTCACCGAATTCGGTAAGTTGATTTCCTTCAGTTCTTTACAACGGTAGAATGCTCTCTTTTCTATGCTTTTGACTGCCTCTGGGAGACAGACTCTCTCCAGTTTCGTACAGGAGTCAAATATTCCCTCTGAAATCACTTTACATTTACTATTTTTTTCAAACTCAGCAACTTTCAGATTACTGCATTCCCGATAACACTGTGCTCCAATCCGTTCCAGATTATGTGGAAAAACTACTTTTCGGAGTCGTCGGTTCCCCGCAAACCCTCTTCTTTTGATTTCTACAAGGCTTTCCGGGAACTCTACGGATTTCTGGAACTGACATCCTTCAAATGCCTGTTTTCCAACTACACGACAGCCTGCCGGAAGAGTCACTCCGTGCACTTTCCCATTATTCAGGAAACACTTATCTCCTATATAAATATATTCATCCGGTATCTCCCCCGCTGTACCGATTCTTCTGCTCCGCTCATTCTGCGCTGTATATGTACGGATATCATACCTTTTCTGATTCCATCCTGTTTCATCTACAACTCTTTCCATTTTGTATTTTCCCCTCTAAAGCAACAAAAACAGAGCCCCATCTCTACCCATGGGTCTCTGTCCTCTATACACCGTGTTTTCTCTGACTTGTACATTTATGCATACTCACAGAAGTCTGTCTTAAACTGTTCCGGCTTCACACCGGATTTTATTAAACTGATTTTTCCAAATCAGACCACGCCTGGTTATTCTTTTTTCAAGTATACCATCCTGATAAATTTATGTCAATAAATGTATATTTTTAGTTTTCCTTTTTCTTCAGATTCTTTGTATTCTTCTCTACCATCTTACGCGGCACCATGATCATATGCCCGCATCCCATACATTTCAAACGAAAATCTGCTCCCACACGCAGGATTTCCCATTCCTTGCTCCCACACGGATGCCCTTTTTTCAGGGTAACGATATCTCCTACTTCATAGATAAATCCCATGTTTTTCTATTCACCTCATGATATTATTTGTTCACTTTTATCTGTGAGAAAACCTGCCCGATCGGCTCTTTGATGAGTAAATCCGCATTACGGTCTCTCGGTGTAGATGATTTGTTGATCACAACAAGTGCCTCCCCACGGAAATAATCGATCAGACTGGCCGCCGGATAGACTGCCAGAGAAGTTCCACCGATGATGAGCACCTGTGCCTGTGATATAGCTCTCACAGATTCTTCGATCGTATAGTTATCAAGCCCTTCCTCATAAAGTACCACATCCGGTTTGATCATTCCGCCACACTCGCAACGTGGTACTCCCGTACTGTGTTTCATATATGCAAAATCGAAAGATTTTCCACAGCGCATGCAATGATTGCGGTAAACACTTCCATGAAGTTCCAGAACTTTCTTACTTCCTGCCATCTGGTGAAGATTATCAATATTCTGTGTGATAACCGCTTTTAGTTTACCTGCCTCTTCCAGCTCTGCCAGTTTCAGATGTGCTGCATTCGGCTTCGCAGTATCACAGAGCATTTTATTCCTGTAAAATTTGTAAAATTCTTCCGGATGATTCAGAAAAAAAGTATGGCTCAGAATCGTTTCCGGTGGAAAATCATATTTCTGATGATATAATCCGTCCTGTGAACGAAAATCAGGAATTCCGCTCTCTGTGGATACACCTGCGCCTCCAAAAAACACAATATTGTCATGCTGATCGATCAGTTCCTGCAATTTCACGATTTTTTCATCCATGATCATCCCTCCTGTACAGTCACACTGTCTACTGATGCCGCATCACTGTCAGCACTTCCTGTATTCTCACCACTTCCGGTACCCTCGGCATTGACTCTTTTTCCCTGTACGACAAATCGTGTAGATTCATTTCCTGTACAGGTAGACAGTGTTACGATCTTATCTTTGATCGTCAGTTCGGTATCTTCTGTTTTGATATCCGAATAGCTCTTGATCTTTTGCAGATATTCTTCAAATTCCTCTCCAGGGCCTTTGAACAATGTATATGTGTCACTGTTCACTCCGGTCGTATATGCAGATATGATCTCATACCGATAATTCTTATCCGGAGTCAGAATCCAGAAGTATCTGTCATTGTTATACAGTTTTTCATCTTCCGTAAATTTCTTCAGATGTCCGAACATTGATCCATTTTTCATGTTATGTCCGTAGACCAGTGTATTACAGTCATTGAAATCTCTGCCATTTTCGTAATCCACAAAGATCGTTCCTGCAAAATTATAATTCTTCTCATAGGTCTGATGAAGATATGTCTGATTGTCCTTTCCCTGCACGATCGGATAACTGATATCCGGCAGTGCATCTACGTAGATCCAGCCAATCACATCCTCATTTATACTCTTCAGTTTTTCAAAATCAACATCAATTGGCGGTTTCGGCTGCGCGTCCGGTCCTGCTACTTCCGTACTGTCCGGATCACGTTCTGTAACCGCCATTTCTTCAATTGAATTATACTCATTCGTTCCTTTTTTGTATTCTGTATAGATATGATACAGATTGTAGGCTGCATAACAGAACACTGCGATTGCCACAACCAGTGCTATCGTAAGAAGCACATCACTTTCTTTTTTTCTTCTGTTCAGGCTGTTCCTGTGTACCGTTCTTGTTTTCTTCCATAATCATACTCCTCGTAAAATGGCTTATTCTTATGCTGGAAACACATCCCCTCCAGTATGTACCTGCATGTTTTATATTATACCATATTCTTCTGCACTGTACGTAATCAAATCATTTCTTTTATTTTTTTATCATCTTATCACTTTTGCGAAAAAATGGCTATGAGATTTTCAACAGATATGATAAAATGAACTCATTGTCGTTACTGTACACAGTAACCTATTATCAGTCCAATCGGAGGTATATAATCAATGGCAAAAAAAAAATCTTATCGTCGGACAGTCCGGTGGACCGACTGCCGTCATCAATAGCAGTCTCTACGGTGTCGTTTCTGAAGGTCTCTCCCATCCTGACACGATCGAACATGTATATGGTATGATAAATGGTATCGAAGGCTTTTTAAATGACTGTATTCTTGATTTCGAAGAAGCTCTTCCGGGCGAAGATCTGAACGGACTCAAATCAACTCCGGGCGCTATCTTGGTTCCTGTCGTTACAAGCTTCCGGAATCTCTGGAGGATCCGGTCTACCCGGCTCTTTTTAAAAAATTTGAAGAATTAAATATCGGCTGGTTCTTCTATATTGGCGGCAATGATTCCATGGATACCGTCAGCAAACTTTCACGCTATGCCGAACACATCGGAAGTTCTATCCGCGTAATTGGAGAGCCCAAAACCATCGACAATGATCTTGTACACACCGATCATACTCCCGGCTTCGGAAGTGCCGCGAAATATGTCGCTTCCACTGTCCGCGAGATCACAACCGATGCCAATGTATATGAAAAGAAATCTGTAACGATCATCGAGATCATGGGACGCATGCCGGATGGCTGACTGCCGCCAGTGCACTGGCCCGCAAATACGATGGAGACAATCCGCTGTTTATCTATCTTCCGGAAGTTGCTTTTGATCAGGATGTCTTCCTTAAGGATCTGGAGAAAGCATTCGAAAAGAACTGTAATCTGATCGTATGTGTCTCCGAGGGAATCCATGACGCAGATGGTACTTTTATCTGTGAATATGACAGTTCCGTAGGAACCGATACTTTCGGTCACAAAATGCTTGCAGGCTGCGGCAAATATCTCGAAAATCTGGTACGCAGCCGTCTCGGTGTCAAAGCTCGTTCCGTTGAACTGAATGTCAGTCAGCGCTGCTCTGCATCTCTGATTTCTGCCACAGACCAGAAGGAAGCCATAACTGCAGGAAAGTTTGGTGTTCAGGCTGCTCTTAACGGTGAAACAGGCAAAATGGTATCTTTTATCCGCCAGACAGACTCTGAAGGTAATTATCAGATGGTATGCGGACTTGAAGATGTCAACGCAATCTGCAATGAAGAAAAAACAGTTCCACTTACATGGATCACTTCTGACGGACATGATGTCACAGAAGATTTCATCCGTTACGCCCGTCCGCTCATTCAGGGAAATATAGAGGTTCCTCTCGGCGAGGACGGACTGCCAAAATTTGTATACCGAAAATAAAATGCATCCTCTCGGAGCGTTTGGGGCTTTATTGGAATATTACAAAGTAATTTCTTATAAAGTCCAAAATCTCCACTCCCGATTGACAGAGAGTGGAGATTTTATTATTCCTGTTCAAATTCTTCATGATCCTGCTGGATCTTTTCTTTTACTTCTTTCTTTAATTCTTTTTCGTGTTTTTTTTCATCGCGGCTCTTCGGAAGAATAATATTCAGAACAACAGCGATCAGCGTTGCAAGCACCACCGGTGATTTTCCAAAATAGTAGTTACCCAGTCCGGGAAACTGGCAAGTGCAGCAGATGCCTGAGAGACACCAACTCCAATTGCAGCGGCAAGTCCGACAATGGAAGAATTTCTGTAATCCATTTCTGCTGATGCAACCAGCTTCATTCCTGTCATAGCTATCGAAGCAAACACAGAAACAGTTGCTCCTCCGAGTACACATTGCGGAATAGTGGTAAGAAGTGCCGAAAATTTCGGTACGATTCCGGCAACTCCAAGAATTGCTGCAGCCAGTCCAAGTACCCAGCGATTGATAACTTTAGTCGTTGTTACGATACCAACATTCTGACTGTAAGTCGCTGTCGGAAGTCCTCCGAGCAATGCCCCCAGAATATTTGTCACGCCATACGCCATGATACCGTTCTGCAGTTCTCTGTTCTCCGGAACTCTGTCCATTGCTCCAATCGTTGTCGCAGAGTAATCTCCGATGGCCTGTACAGAATTAATGGCAAACAGAAGCCCGATCGCAACGCATGCAGAAATCTCAAAATGGATTCCAAAATGCATAAACTGTGGAAGCTGAAATACTTTTGCTTCTCCGACACTTGAAAAATTTACCATCCAAAAGGAATCGACACCACATATCCTACGAGAATACCGATCAGTATCGAAGCAAGCTTCAGGATTCCCTTTCCAAAATGATTCAGTGCAGTAACAACGGCAAGAGTCAGAAAAGCAACCACCCAGTTCTGCCATGAACCATAATCAGGGTTACTTGTTCCGCCCGCCATATAGTTAATTGCTGTCGGATACAGGGAAAGTCCAATGGTAAAGACAACTGTTCCTGTGATCAGTGGTGGAAAAAATACCCGGATTTTTTTTACCAGGATTCCCATAACAAAAGCAACAATGCCACCTATGATCTGCGCACCAAGAATCGAACTGATTCCATAACCTTCTGCAATTGCCTGCATACTTGGTACATAAGCAAAACTTACCCCCATGATCATCGGCAGTCCTGAACCTAAAGTAAAACCATTCTTCTTTCCAATCGGAAAAAGCTGAATCAGGGTTGACAATGCGGATACAACCAGAGATGCCTGTATCAGGATAACTCTGTCTTTTGCACTCAGGCTATTTCCGCCAACAGCACCTGCCACAATGATTGCCGGTGTTACACATCCTACGATCATGGCAACGACATGCTGCAGTGCCAGCGGAAGTGCTTCCTGAAACTTCGGGATACCATTCAGTTCAAAAATACTACCTCTTTTCATGATTCCTCCTGCCCGGTTTTCAATATTGTTTTCTCATCTGTGTATTGAAAATCCTTTTTCTGACTGTAATTGCTCGAACAGTCTTATTTTTTTAGTAATTATAACAAATTTAAGGCTTAAAAACAATTCGTAAGCCTTAAATATTTTGCTGTCATAGATACTAAAGTTTACTGTCTTTTTTTGTATACTTTTTCTCAATACTCAAATTAGCTAAACAATATTTAACCAATCCTATCTTCTCACGTCAGCAACTCAAACGTATGATACAAGTCTACTCTGCCATATCCCACTCCGGGTTGGGATAGACCTCCCCAGCCTCTCGCACTGCACCTCTGCTCAGATAGTGTTTTACACTGTTTCCAGTAAAATATGGCTCATTTCCCCGGACCAGTGCCCACTCAAAAAGGAGTGCTGCGATCCCCGCCGTCTGTGCGGCTGCAAGACTTGTTCCGGTAGCCGGTGCAAACTCCTTTCCCGGACCGATTGAAGCCGTCAGAATTCCTACCCCTGGAGCAGCAAAATCGGGTTTTACGATATTTTCTGCATTGTATCCACGGCCTGCCTGAATGAACAGGCTGTTATCCCGATGCTGATATGCTGTGACGGTCATCGCATCTTCAGTATCTCCAGGAGCAGTGACCGTATAATCCGGTGATGACTGCAAAAAATAGGTTTCATCAGAAATCATCCCTCTTACCGGAAGCCATATATGAAACCTGCTTTTTCCCGGTATTTTCTCTTCCACCAGAAACTTCCAGATTCCCGATGCTGGATGCTGAAATCGAATAAAGATCAGCGTGTTTCCTGTTCTTCTTTCAATTGGCACATAATTCACCAGTACTTTTGTTTCTACAAATACAAAAGACAGTTCCTGCGTTCTGTTCTTTAAAGCTGTGCTGACTGACAGTTTTTCCCCTGTCGGTGACTGAATCGTCATATAATAAGAACCGGGAGAGTCCCCCCAGAATTCTGTCATAAATCCTCTGGTACTCTCCCGGTCACCAACTCGTAGTTCTACAGTATCTTCTGTATCATTCGGTCCAAATTCTCTCAAATAATGGTGTCTGGCCGTTCCTTCATTTCCGGCAGGAACAGATACTGCGTTCTGTGTAAATGCTGCAATACTGTTTATATATTCATTCAACGGTCCCTCTCCCTGATGTGCCCCCATACTTGTTCCAAGACCTATGCAAATGGAAAGTGGCATCTGCTGTTCCTGGGCGATGAACAGCACATAAGAAATTGCCAGCATAATATCATCTTCCTGAAAAATATCGATATCTCTCGGTAAAAGATAAAAATCCCGAAGATAGTTTTTTGCCTGCTTCAGCTTCACAATTACAATTTCTGCCTCTGGCGCTGCCCCGCAAAAATTATCTTTTTCAATCCGATATCCGGCAGCCGTTGCTGCACTTCTCGTCCCATGTCCATTTGTATCACTGGAAGGCACAATTTCCCAGGGATTTTCTGATGCTAGAGCCTGTTCGATCTGTTGTCGGCCGAACTCTCTGCCAAACGGAATTCTGCCATCCGCTCCGCCTTCCAGTGTTTGATCCCAGATACTAAAAATCTTACTTTGCACGCCATTATGAAATGCCGGATGAAAATAATCGATTCCGGAATCAATAACCGCAACCAGAGTTCCCTTTCCCTGTAATTTGAGATATGGATGATTATGCAGCCCTGTCACCCCAGATGTACTCAATGCACCTGTATCCATATATGTATAGCACCGTGGTATGGATGAGTAGGAATAACTACTCAGTTCCAGTTCCGGCACCTTCTGCATCGGTACATACAAAATCCCAAACAGATCATTTACGATCTGAAAGTTCTCATCAGACTCATAATCAAAGCCACCATGTGTATTCTGTTTATATCGGATAATAAAATTTTCATACTGTTGATTCTGTGCCGGTACAGGCATTATACTCACGCTCCGGTCATTTCGGTCTTCCCTATCAGCCTATGAATACAGATCATTTTTTATGTCAATCAAATGCTTTTATAGATCGGTTGCTGTTTTCTTCTTTGATCGGATCACCAGTATCAGTATTCCTGCCACCAGGATAAACAAACTGATAAACTGCGAAGTAGAAAGCATTCCTACACTTCCTCGAATCAGATCACCCCGGAAAAATTCCAGGACAAACCTGCCGATGCTGTAAAAGATCAGATAGCAGGCAGCCACCTGTCCATCCTTTTTTTTATGACGTGCAATATAAAGAAGGATTCCAAAATGCAGAAAATCCAGCACACTGGAATAGATCTGTGTTGGAATCAATGCCACATGGTTCGGTGCAAAATCCGAATTCTGAAATGTAATAGAAAATATGCTATTTGTCTCACGGCCATAGCAACAGCCTGCCAACAGACATCCAATCCTTCCAAATCCCTGTGCAAGTGCCACAGATGGCATCACCAGATCAAAATATTTCCAGAAATCTGTCTTTTTGATATAGCAATACAGACAGCCTGCCAGAATCCCGCCGATAATACCTCCATACACAACAAATCCATCTGAAATCGTATCCAGAATATAATGTGGATCCTGTACAATACTTTTCCATTCCGTGATCCAGAATAAAATCTTTGCACAGAACAGTCCTCCCAACAGGCACCAGATCACAAGAGAAAATACATGCTCATGATCCAGTTTCTGTTTCTCTGCACGTCGATTCGTAATAATCCATGCAGCGATCACGCCCACTGCAATCATGAATCCATATCCATATACCGTCAGTGGTCCTATAGTAAACAGTTCATTTCTCATATATCCTGTCTCCTCTCCCGGATCTGCGGAAAGTATTTTTTCCACAATTCAAGAAGTTTCTGATTCGCCCTGTCATTCAATAGATTTCTCTCGCATGCATCAGGATCACATTCTCCACAGATATCCATTCCCAAAATCTGCTGTTGTTGCAGCACGATTTCCAGAAACTTTTGAAGTTTCTCAAGGCTCATATCGCCCTGGCTCCATGTTGTTGACGCATCTGCTGTACACAGCACATCTTTATCCACGGAAATATACATTGGAAGATCTGCACGCAGATTCCTGAAAAATGTATTCTTTTCCTCACCTGTCATTGCCAGCAACTTTTCTCTGGACAAAAACTGTACTTTCTGCTGAAATTCCGGTTCAACCTGCGTATAGGCCTCTTCATCCGGTCCAACAAGAATTACCTCTTGCAGCATCGGTACTTCTTCCAAAGATGCCGCAATCCATCCACCACAGGATAAAAGGCCTCCAAAGGCCGGCAGTTGCATATCCGTATGATTATCAAATACCAGAAGCCGGAATGGATGTTCCATCTTTGACAGCCACAGCCGGCTTACATAATGATAATTTCCTGAGTCAATGAAATGTATGCCATTTCCCGTATAGTTCTTTATATCATCCAGTATCCGGTTTTGTGCTTCCTCATCACAGTAACAGTTACTTCCCGGTAAATCCTGTACCTCCAACCAGGATATATCTTCCTGCATTTCTGCATGGTTCCGGTAAAACTGCTGTTCTTTGTAAATTCCGGAAAAATTCATGATCACAATTTCATTGTTCTCTGTTCTGTTTTGTTCTTTATTAATAGTCTTATTTTCTGCCATAGAAACATCTTACCATGAAAATGCCAAAAAAGGAACCAGTGTCCGGAGACACTGATTCCTTTATTCTTTTCCACCTTATAAAAAGTGTACTTCTCAGGCTTTGTTAACGGATCCGAAAAGTTCCATTTTTTCTTTAACTGTAGCTTTGATTGCTTCAGTTCCTGGAGCAAGAAGTTTACGTGGGTCAAATCCTTTACCCTGCTCGTCCTTGCCTTCTTCGATATATTTACGTGTAGCTGCTGCGAATGCAAGCTGGCATTCTGTATTAACATTGATCTTGGATACACCAAGGTCGATTGCTTTCTTGATCATGTCTGCCGGGATACCTGTACCACCGTGAAGTACAAGTGGCATATCTCCTGTCAGCTTCTGGATAGCATCCAGTGTCTCAAAGCTCAGACCTTTCCAGTTAGCCGGGTATTTACCGTGGATGTTACCGATACCTGCTGCAAGGAAGTCGATACCAAGATCTGCAACCATCTTGCATTCCTTAGGATCTGCACATTCACCCATACCTACTACACCATCTTCTTCGCCACCAATAGAACCAACTTCTGCTTCCAGAGACATTCCATGCTCTGCAACGATCTTAACCAGTTCTTTTGTTTTTTCTACGTTCTCTTCGATCGGATAATGGGAACCATCAAACATGATAGATGTGAAACCGGCTTCTACGCATTTCAGGCATCCTTCGTAGCTGCCGTGATCCAGGTGAAGTGCAACCGGAACTGTGATATTGAGTTCCTCGAGCATTCCTTTCACCATACCAACAACAGTCTTATAACCTGTCATGTATTTTCCTGCACCTTCGGATACACCAAGGATAACCGGAGAGTTGAGTTCCTGTGCTGTAAGCAGGATTGCTTTTGTCCACTCAAGGTTGTTAATGTTGAACTGACCTACTGCATAGTGACCAGCTTTTGCTTTTTTCAACATTTCTGAAGCGTTTACTAACATGATAAATTCCTCCTAATCTTTTTGGGCGGTATTACCAAACCCAAATTATAAGTCTAGTTTAACAGATTAAATCTGTTTCGTCTACTATAATCGTGCAAAAAACTGTATACATTGTTACAATTTTCACGAACCCGTACTTCTGTGATATTCTCGTGTCAGTCTGGTGAGTATTTCGTCCATATTTGTCTTATTCACCACCAGCTCCGGTGTTTTGGAAAACTCCTGAAGTCTCTCTCGGATATTCTGCAGAACTTCCTTCTCTGTCCCTATTGATTTTGCCATTTTTTCATATTCTGAAGATGTTCTTGTCATTCCAAAAGCGATCAGATAAGCTTCCAGTGCCTCCCGGCTCCTGCTTCCCTCGTATGCTTTTCGAAAATACTCTGTAGCTTTTTCCATCTGAAACAGATAACTGTAAGCACAGCCAAGATTGTGGTACACTTTTTCTGTCATCCCCTCACGGATTTCCTCAAGATCTTCCCTTTCCAGAAGATTCTGGTAAACCTGTATCGCATGTACATACATTTCATTCTCCATTAATGCATCTGCCTTCTGTTTCTCACGCATTGCCGGAGTTTCTTCATTCATCTTCTGCAGACGTACATTCAGTTCTTTCAGTTCTTCATATGTCAGATAATTGATTTCTTTAAATACCGGATAAACAATATCTTCCGCACTTGCAAATTTGCTGATCTTGGAACGAAGTTTGGCTGCCAGTGCCGGAAGTTCCAGTTCCTCCTGTATCCAGCTGCACAATCCTTCATTCATGATCGTCTGATCGATCAGATACAGATTATGATACAGATAATAGCAGAGTTCTTCAATGGAATACACATTGGTACTGATATTTTCTATGAAATAAGGCAGCTTTGCCCGTTTTGTCTGACACAGTATATATCCGCTCACTTTGTCTCCTCCTGCCATCTGGTCGTTTCTGTCCACTCTTTGCCACTTGATGGAAACATCTCACCAAATCCAAGATCCTTTACTGTAACCCTGCATTCATCCTGTGAAGTATACTGCAGATTCACACCAAGTCTCGTTGTCCGCTCTGGTCTCTCCGGCAGCCCCGGCAATGCCATTGCGATCCGTTTCTTTTTTGCCTCGCCCATTGTATCTACAATAAAAACAAGTTCCTTCGTTCCATCCAGGATCAGCTCGACATATGCATTACTTTCATACCAGTTTCTGCCTGATTCGATCAACGGATAATAAGCCGGTGCTCCCATGACACGCAGCTCCATTCCAACATCAGAAAGTACCAGTGAACTGCTCATATAACGATAGTCTTTCAGATCATGATTGATCACCCGTTCTGCTCCTGCGCTGCAGGCTCCTCTTGCAAACAGGTTATTTCCATAAAAAACTTTTCTTCTCTGATAACATAACAGCTTCACAGATTTCTGTGCCCATTCCTGGTCAAATCCCTCTCCATTGATCTGAATACTGGAATACAATTCTTTACCAAGTGTGTTCTTGATAAATGTATAGAATTCTGCATCCCGCTCCTCTACCTTCGCACTCAGAGTCGTTGTAACAGGCTCTTCCAGATGTACCAGTACCGGTCGTGTCCTGAATTCATGGACATGCGTCGAAAACTTACCTTCTGCTGTTCAAAGCTGTACCAGCCTACACTTCTGTTCCAGGTTTCTATCTTCTGTGTCATAACATAATAATAAAAACTCTCTTCATAATCCAGAAGAATCGTACGTTCTTCCGGGATTCCCAGTTCTCTGCATGCCCGCTGAAGATTTTCTACCTGTACAGCATTCAGACTGTCCATGGCAATCGACAGACTCCGGATGTTTTTTTCTACTTCCGCAATCCCTGTAAGTTTCAGCATCTCATGCAGATAATGTGCAAGAAGCTCCCATGCTTCTTTTTTTTCACCTCCAACCGCTACCGGTCCGTTCTGTGCTGATATCTCATAAAGGTTTCCAGCGAGAAATCCACCTTTTTCTCTTGCAAAATATTCTGCTTCCAATCCCGCACAATATGTCTTGCGGTCTGGGCGCAGGCAAAGACAGGTCGGCATTTCAAACTGGCTGCTTCCCACTTTTACGGGAAGTGAACGCGGTTCCTCTGCCTTGCGGTCATAATAACAGATCTGAGAATATTCTTTTCCAAAATCAATTCCTATTATCAAGTCTCTTGTTTCATTCATCTTCCGCTTTCCTTCTCTATGCTAAACATGTTTTTCACATACTGTTCCTGTCTGAGATAATCTTTCAGACTGTCTGTCACTTCCTGCGTTTTGTCCAGTCTTCTTGCAGACAACATCTGATTCAGCATCTGATACTTGCTTCCAGAGGCACCCTCGACTTTTTTCATTGAAACGCTGCGTTCCGAAGTCTTCTTTGTATTGTCTTTATCTCCCTCATCGATCTGGAAATAATACTGCAGTGTCTCCCCGTAAAACAAAGTAAATGTCCTTACAAATATGCCCTGATACATTTCTTTCAAAGGTTCGCATTTATATGCTGTCTCTGCTCCAAGTCCGGTATCCAGTCTGTAAAACAACGTAACCTTTGCCCCAGGTACTGCACGACATTCCACAAATGTTTTGTCATCCAACTGATATGGACTCAAAAGTTCCGGTGAGAGTTTGCGGAAAAACGCAAATTTCAGATTTTCTTTTGCACACTCTTCCAGTATGCTCTGTGCTATTCCCACATATTCCGGTTTTGGATCTTTTTCTCTGGAAATTTCCTGCAGAAGCGCCAGTCTGCAGATAAGATTAACCGGCCACTTACTGGTAAATGCATATTCCAGCCTGCTTCTGATGAACGTACTCATTGTATATTCTCTGACAAAAACACCATAAGAAACCAGTGTAAGGTATGCTCCTGTGATTCGTTCTTTTCCGGACTGCTTCACATAAGATTCCAGTACAGCTTCCCCCTCTTTACGGTAATCTTCCGTAAAGATCAGAAGACTTAAGATTCTTTCTTCCAGATCATACGTATCCATTTCGAATCCTCTGGCACTCTTCCATATCGAAATAAGTTCATCCAGTGGTCCAAACCGATACAGCATAAGATAATGCAGGATCACTTCATCATATTTACCCTTCCGGTAAACCTCGGATGCCAGTGCCAAAAGTTCGTCATCTTCTGCCATGTCACTTTTCAGGATCATCCGGCTTGTCATCTTGAGAAGGCAGCTCAGATCCAGTCCTCATAACCAAATTCTTCTACAATCACCATTGCCTGACGAAACATTCTTCTGGTGATCAATACTTCAAGCAGTGTCGTACGGTCAACCTGTGCATACTGACGGAAATCCATTTTTTCAAGATATTTATCAAGCTTCTGATCCTGAACATTCGCAGCATAGTAATCCAGAATCTGTTTTCTTACAGAATTTCTATACTCTTCTGTACAGTCCTCAAGTTCTGCCAGACTCTGAAAATACTCCAAATTATCCGCATTCAGCGTTGTCGATTCGCAATAATACAGCAGAAGTCCCCGTTCTCTGACTCCCAGTTCCAGAAGTTCCGGTACTGCCTTGCTTTCATCTGTGAGCTTTGTAAGATTGTATGGGATTGTAGAAACATAACGTCTCTGCTTATCATCCTGGAACAGGATCACCGCATCATCTGTATAGATTCTCGGATATGCAATTCCTTTATTGCAAGGGTAGATTTCTTCCTCTGCAAACTGACTGTGCCGCACGATCACCTGTCGGATTTTGCTGTCATCACAGTACAGACGATAGGTAAACATCTTCGGAGCGATTGCTTCTCCATCTTCAGCACTTACCGGATCAAACAGGAATTCCTGATACAGGATCGCATAATTTTCATCCATCTGTCCTTCTCTGAGTTTGCGATAGGCAAACCGTTCCAGATTATCCTTATAATTTTCATATGTTTTCGGATCTTTTTCTTTAAATGCAATCACACTCGCATATACATAAGCCTTGCGTGCATCACCAAGTGAATTGTCATTGTACGCAAAATACATCAGAAGCGGCTTCGGCAGCTGTCTTCTATATGTAATATCCATGGTTTCCACATAATATTCAAATAATCTGGTGATACGTAATCCTCTGCTTACCGCAAGCGAGAACCATTTGAAATATACCGGTCTGCGTGGTTCCCCCTTCATGATATATTTGCAGACAGCCTCCAGCACATCATCTGATGAAAATTTCTCATATCCGGCTGCAAGCGCCTGATACAGACTTCCATAGAATCTTTTTTCATATCCGGAGAGATATGCCATACGCATCACAAGCTCTTCGGTAAGCAGATCATGTTTACCAGCATAGCAGAATACCTGCATCCAGAACGGGGTAAGACGATGAAGCAGAGAAACATCCTCACTGATCATCTTCCAGGCTTCTATATAAAGAAGCGGACTTGTACAGCCTTTTTCATATAGTTCTTCCATCATGAACAGTACTTTCGATGGTGTGGTACGATATGTACTGTCAAGTTGAAGCAACAGCCACAAAAGCTGGAAACTGTCCTCTTTCTGCCTGAAAAATTCTGCAATTTCCATACTGCCTGTCCCCGATCCTTATACAAACCGGTCACTGTACAGAGATAGAGATAAGTTCCGGCTGTTTCCAGTTCTTCTCTTGTAAATTCTTTACCGTGAAAATTCTTGAGGATTTTTTTTGCCACATCATCTTTTCCGTCCAGATGTGCCATATATGCCTCCAGAAACTGGTACTCCGGATATTCGCAGCCTGCTTCCCTCAGCTGATTTAATTCAAACCCTGCATTTTCTTTCCATGTCTGAAAATTGATCCTGTTTTCCTGATATTCAAGATAATCCTTCACAAGTGCAAGTTTGTGCCTTTTTTCTTCTCTGTGTACATCAATATGAATGCGCGCTCCCCTCGATGCAAGGACATGATACGTCAGTTCCTGATACGGACTTCTTACAATGATCTCGCCTATGTGATTTTCTCTTTTTAACTGATCTGCATGAACAAGATAGTTGATCTGAACACTGCTTCCAATAAAATCCTCATCCGTTATCACATGACGCTCTGGCTCCAGGAACTCCCCCTTTGTCTCGATCTCAAGGCGAAGATGTCCCCATCCGCTTCTGTGTATCTCAAAAGATTCCTGCATATCTTCTTCTACATTATAAAATTCTGCTGCGGTAGTTTTTAAGGATACAGAAACAGGATCTTTTTCCTTCAGACTGATCAGAAATTCCTCCAGATGCTGATAAGTTACTGGCTGTCCGGACAGACCTGCATACAACGCTTTCTGCTTTTTGTCTGCTTTCCTGAACATCATACAAAAATCTTTTTCGGTAAAAAGATGATAAGCTTCTCGAAAATCTTTTCTGGCAATCTCGCAAAATGTCTGCATATCATCAACTTTTCCTACAGAACTTATGATTTCTTCTTTTATTGCCTCAATTGCAAACGGAAGCTTGTACTCTCCTATGCTGGAAGTCACACAGAGCCAGCCTCTGCATATATCACCAGCCTGCATTCCCACTGCGTCAATTCCATAAGGCAGCCGTACGGTTGTACCCGAAAACCGACTGTTTCCCGGAACAAATCTTCGATCTGAGGAAGTAATATATCCCTGTATCTTATCATTGTTCTCCGTTCCAAGATACAGCTCCCCCCTGTGTAGTCGTTCCTGCTTTGATCTTTATCTCCAGTTTTTCTTTTGAAAAAAGGAGTTCCGGCTGATCATATTTGAATTTTCCATTGAGTATCTGTTCTATCTTTTTTTTCAAAATAGTTCACCTGATTATCCTTGAAAGTGTATTTTTCTCATATAAAATTTATTATACACTACATCCTGAGGATACGCAAATCATATAATTTTATGGGAAAAGCACGTTGCTCCAGCCTCTGACATATTCTATATAGAAGCCCCTTTTGAGGTGGATATTTGAAAACTTTTCAGAAACCTTTGACTGCAGCAGAGGAACGGCTCTGCCTCAGACGCTGCCAGGAAGGGGATCCGGAAGCAAAACGTATTCTGATCGAACGTAATCTTCGTCTGGTTGCCCATGTTGCAAAAAAATATCAGGGAAACGGAGAAGAACTGGAAGATCTGATCTCTATCGGTACGATCGGACTGATCAAGGCTATTTCCACCTTCAATTCAGAACGTTCTGCCAGGCTGTCCACTTATGCCGCCCGCTGTATTGATAACGAACTTCTTATGATGCTGCGTGCAAGAAAAAAATGTTCACGTGAAGTTTCTCTTTATGAACGATCGGAACAGACAAAGAGGGAAATGAGATCAGTCTGCTGGATATTATCGAAAGTCCGCCGGTGGATATCGTAGAAGAATATTCTACCCGTCAGGATATACGATTTCTTTTTTCTTCTATGAAGGATATCCTGACACCAAAAGAATACCAGGTCATCTGCTGTCGTTATGGACTATTTGAAAACAACGAAATGACACAGCGTGAAATCGCCGATCAGCTTCATATCAGTCGTTCCTATGTCTCCAGAATCGAAAAAAACGCATTAAAAAAATTAAAAACTCTCTTCGGTTGATTTTCTGTCAGAAATACTCTAAAATTAGAAACAGACTGAGATGTCTTCAGTCGGAAGGAGGTTTTCTATTCATATGACAGATACAACTGAACGATCAGGCTTTGTATATATGCACAAACTATTGAAACAACTGCTGATTCTTCTGCTCTGTACTGTTTTGATCGGAACAGGTTTTGCACCCGCTTCGGTCTCTGCAGCCTCACGGCCTGTAACGATCAGCAGCTGTAAGATTTCAGGAAAAAGCAAAGTCCGCGTAACCGCTGTCACGGCAAATCCACGTAAAATATCCGGATCTCGCTGTTACCTTTTTGCACTGACTCCGGGCATGTCGGCCAGGCCAGTAGCATCCTGTAAAAAATCAAAAAAAATGACATTTACCTGTAAATTAAATTCCGGTGGTGTCAACCTTCTGAATTCCGGTTTTGCTGTCGCTTCTCGGAATTCCAGTGGGAAATATACCTATATCAGCACACGCAGATTTATTTCCAACCCCGGTGCACTGGCCAAATATCGATATCGTTTTCCAAAGTCCATCTCCAAAAAGGGACTTCAGGTCAATGCTGACATGATGGAAGATGCGGAAGAACTGAATGTACGAAATTCTGTGATCAATATTGATTTCAGTCAGCTGATCGCACCACCGGCACTTCAAAATTCCAGGTACTCTTACTCCTGGAAATACCAGGGACAAACTTACTGGTTTGTAAAAGATTCTGTCTCTTATTACGACAGACAGCTGCTTGCACTGAATTCCACTTCATCTGTAAATTCTGCTGTTCTGCTTCTGAGTTGGCGCAGTGACCTGACCAGCCTGATCTATCCACAGGGACGCCAGCAGGGACATGCTTTTTATGCCTGGAATACCAAAGACCGTTCTGCGAGAAAGCAGCTGCAGGCAACACTGAATTTTCTGGCCAGACGTTACAGTACTTCCACAAAAAATACGGACAGATTTCCAACTGGATCATCGGAAATGAAGTCAATAATTACAACACTTATAATTACGCCGGTTCCCAGACACTGAGACAGTATTCTCAGATTTATGCAGATCAGTTTCGTCTTGCCTATAATACACTGGTCAGTGTTTATTCTAATGCAAGAGTTTATATTTCACTTGATCATCTGTGGAATACAAATTATGTGAATGGAACCTTTGCTTCACGAAAAATGCTGGATTCTTTTGCTTCAAAGATACGTGCCGGTGGAAATCTGCAATGGAACCTTGCATATCACCCATACAGTTCTCCACTGACAGAGCCTCGTTTCTGGGCGAATACAAACGGGCAGCTCACCAAATCACTTACAACGCCTGTGATCAATATGGGAAATATCCGCCTGCTGACCAGCTATATACGTCAGAAATATGGTTCAAAAACAAGGATCATTCTGTCCGAGACCGGTTATACTTCTGTTCAGAGAAAACACAATGTTGAAAATCTGCAGGCAGCTGCGGTTGCCTACAGTTACCTTCTTGCTGAATCAGATAATATGATCGACTCACTGATCATTCATCGTCAGATCGACCACAAAGAAGAGATCAAACAGGGACTGAATCTTGGATTATGGACAACCGACGCCAGATCTGCTGATTTTGAATCTGCCAACACAAAGAAAAGATCCTGGAGTGTCTTTAAATATATGGACAGCAGTCGTTCTGCTTCCGAAACCGCATTTATTCCATCCACGATCGGTGTCAGCAACTGGAAATCGCTGATCCCTTCATACAGTTCCAAACTCTATAACAAATCAAACTGTACCATCGGAGCACTTGAACAGGTAAATGCATATCGCCGCGGTGCTTCCATATATCAGAGCTGGTCTCCTTATGGTGCTGTTACAACTTCACATAAAACAGGAAATACCTTTACTGCTCTTCATGATATCCGCCGAAACAAAAACAGTTTATGGGGATTCTCACAAAAAATGAAACGCAGTCTTTCCTTTAAATCATATCCAAATTTCTGCACAACGCTCCGCGCAAGTGGTGCACAGAATGGATATGTACAGATCAAATTGCGCTTTTACAGTGGAAAACATATCTTCGAATGTGCCAGAATTGTACCTGCTGATCAAACTGTCCGTTTAAAAACGTCTCTTGCGAAATGGAAATATCGCAGTAAAGTAACTAAAATTCAGGTTATGGCAGCCCCTGTAAATGGTAGTCAGTGGAACGCCAACGCTCAGCTTGTTATGAATGCCCCTGTGCGCAGTCGCTAAATTTTTCATTAAATAAAAAAAGAGCAGATATCACTTCTCATGAGGATATCTGCTCTCTTTTTATTCTAAGTTCTGTTTTACAGATTCGTCTGTATTTTATGCCTCGGCCCTTCGAAGGAGATCATACTTTTCAATCTCTGTTCCAAGGTCTACGGCAAGTTTCTGCTGCGGATGCGGTGCACTTTCTACAGAATTTCCATCTTCATCATAGATTGCACGAACGGTTGCTGTGATATTTCTGCCATCCGGTTTCATGATCTCAATCATCTCACCAACAGTAAACTTATTTCTCTGCGTAATATGTGCGAAACCATTTTCATCAACTTCTTCTGCATATCCCAGATAAGTATATTCTTTTACATACGTATTGTTGTCATAAATCTGCGTATGTTCATCTGGTTTGCCATAAAAGAATCCTGTCGTAAACTGACGGTACGTACAATTGGAAATCTGTTCCTGATACCAGGACATATTTGCCTTATATTTTTCCGGAGCCTCCATATAATCATCAATTGCCTTGCGATAAGTTCTTGCAACAGTTGCCACATAAAGAGCAGTCTTCATGCGTCCTTCAATCTTCAGGCTGTCGATACCACTGTTCAGGATATCATCCATATGCTCTACCATACAAAGATCCTTGGAGTTGAAGATATAAGTTCCTCTCTCATTCTCAAATACCGGCATATATTCACCAGGACGTTTTTCTTCCACAATAGAATATTTCCAACGACACGGATGTGTGCATGCCCCCTGATTCGCATCTCTTCCAACCAGATAATTGCTGAGCAGGCATCTTCCGGAATAAGAAATACACATTGCTCCATGAACAAAAGTCTCGATTTCCATATCATCCGGAATATGTTCACGGATCTCACGGATTTCTTTCAAAGAAAGTTCCCTTGCCGTTACGACACGTTTCGCGCCGAGCTTATACCAGAAACGGTATGTCTCATAGTTTGTATTGTTTGCCTGTGTACTGATATGGCATTCTATTTCCGGACAAATTTCACGGGCATAGGTAAAAATTCCCGGATCTGCAATGATCAGTGCATCCGGTTTCAATTCTTTCAGCTCCTGCAGATATTCTCTGACTCCCGGAAGGTCATCATTATGCGCCAGAATATTTACTGTCACATAAACCTTTACTCCATGTTCATGTGCAAACGCAATTCCCTCTGCCATATCTTCATGTGTAAAATTCTTGGCTTTTGCGCGGAGGCCAAATGCTTCTCCACCTATATATACAGCATCTGCACCAAATACAACGGCTATTTTCAGTACTTCAAGACTGCTTGCAGGTACCAGTAACTCTATATTTCTCATGCTTCCTCCTTAACGCTCAAAGACACGCCGTCTCCCAGCGGAATAATACTTGTCATAAGCTGTGGATGGTGTTTCAGTTCATACAAATACTCTCTCATACGCTTGTAAATCGTACGGTTTCTTCGTTCCACAAGATAATGGGATTCAATCAGCTCGCCTTCCTGAAGTACGTTATCTGACATTAGAACTCCGCCCGGGGCAAGCAGCCGCACCACATCCGGCAGCCAGTGAATATACTGTCCCTTGGCCGCATCCATAAAAATCAGATCATATGATCCCGAAAGTTCTTTCAGAATTTGCCCTGCGTCTCCTTCCAAAAAGGTAATCTGCGACTCACGGCCGGCTCTTCGGAAATTCTCCCTTGCCTTTGGAATTCTCTTTTCATAATTTTCAATCGTTGTGATATGCATTTCAGGCTGACTGTACTCACACATAAGAAGTGTGGAGAAGCCAACGGCTGTCCCCACTTCCAGAATACGCTGCGGCTTCTTAAGTGCCAGCAGTGTCTTTATAAAGCTCTGCATCTCCTTACGAATGATCGGAACTCCCTCAGACAACGCAGAACACTCCAGTTCATCAAGAAATGGAGTGTTCCCTGCATCAAGGGAATTAATAAACGTACGCATTCTCTCTTCTACGATCACGAAGTTGCTCCTTCCTGCTCTGCATCACCTGCAAGAATTCCCATGATTCTGTTTGGTGTATAGGCAGTACTGAGTAGATATGTGCCTGGTTTCATTTTCCCACTGTAATTTGAAAGTTTTTCCTGTACCCAGAACACCAGCGTATCCTCGATCAGTCCTTTACTCTTTAATGTCTTTGCGATATCATAACTTGTTGCATCTTCTTTGACCACAACAGTTACTTCCTGTCCTTCTCCCGGGTTCATCGCCTGCTGGTTAAAAACGTTATACCCAAACTGGTAGGTAACCTTACCGATCCAGATCACGAGGACAGCCACACAAACATACAAAGCTATTTTAAAAAATCCTCCTGCAACGATCACTCCAGCCGCACCTACCCGGTCTTTGGTATCTCCCATATCTGCTCCTTTCTGTGTACTGATCATATCTCATCAAACTGCACTGCTCAGATTTCCGGCACCTTGATCTCAATTCCATCTGTCAATGTCTTACAAATCTGCTGCATCATCCTGCAAAGTGCCAGTTCCGCATCAAGATAAGCATTTACCTCCGGATTTCTTCGAAGTTCTGCTGATTCTCGTGCCAGCTGTTCCGCATCCTGAAGCAAATTTCCTCTTTCTTCATTCTGAAGCCGGAAGTTATCTGACCGGAAATGCTGCACTCTCGAGACCAGTTCCGGATTTTTTTCCAGGATTGCCTCCTGTTTCTTGTAAGTTCTGTACACATCGCTCTTCTGGATAGAATTCAGAAGAAGATGAATGTTTCTGTTTACAGCATCCATGTTATTTATGCCTCCATAATGATCGGCAGGATCATCGGACTTCTCTTTGTTCGCTTCCACAGGAAATCACTGAGTGCATCTTTTACTGTATTCTTGATCTTGCCCCAATCTGTAATGTTACGTTCCAGACAGGAATCTAACGCATTTTCTACGACTTCTTTTGCATCTTCCATCAGATCCTCGGACTCTCTTACATAGACAAATCCTCTGGATACAATATCCGGTCCGGCAAGAACCACATTGCTGTGGCGTTCAAGTGTCATAACAACAATCATGATACCATCCTCTGACAGATGCTGACGGTCACGAAGTACGATATTACCGACATCACCAACCCCCAGACCATCTACAAAGATCGCACCTGTATGAACAGAGCCGGTAACTGCTGCACTGTTTGCATCCAGCTCCAGAACATTACCGGAAGCAAGGATAAAGATATTCTCTTTCGGAATACCAAGATCTTCTACGACATGTTTCTGTGCAGTCAGATGTCTGTATTCACCATGAACCGGAATCGCATATTTTGGTCTTACCAGAGAATAGATCAGTTTGATTTCTTCCTGGCAGGCATGTCCGGATACGTGAACATCCTGGAAAATAACCTTTGCACCCTTCATGGACAGCTCATTGATAACCTTGGAAACGGCTTTCTCATTTCCAGGAATCGGATTTGAACTGAAAATGATAGTATCATTCGGTTTAATTGTAATCTTCTTGTGGATATTCGCAGCCATTCTGGAAAGAGCCGCCATGGATTCACCCTGGCTTCCTGTTGTGATCAGAACAACTTTTTCATCCGGATAATTTTTTACCTGGTCAATTTCGATCAGAGTATTTTCCGGAATACGAAGATATCCGAGTTCAGAAGCAACAGAAATGATATTGACCATGCTTCGTCCTTCTACAGCTACTTTACGTCCAAATTTATATGCGGTATTAATAATCTGCTGTACACGGTCTACATTAGATGCAAATGTCGCAATGATGATTCGTGCATTTTTGTGTTCATTAAAAAGATTATCGAATACATGTCCTACCGTACGCTCTGACATGGTAAATCCCGGACGTTCTGCATTCGTACTGTCACACATCAGTGCAAGTACACCTTTCTTACCGATCTCGGCAAAACGCTGCAGATCGATCGCATCACCAAATACCGGTGTATAATCCACCTTAAAGTCACCTGTATGGACAACAATTCCTGCAGGTGAATAAATTGCGAGTGCAGAAGCATCCTGGATACTATGATTTGTTTTGATAAATTCAATGGAAAAATCACCAAGGTTGATAACCTGTCCATGTTTTACTTCTTTTAGTTTTGTGGAACGCACAAGGTTGTGTTCCTTCAGTTTGTTTGTGATCAGTCCAAGTGTAAGTTTTGTCGAATAGACCGGAACATTAACCTCTTTCAGGATATAAGGAAGCGCACCGATATGATCCTCATGTCCATGTGTGATCACAAAGCCTTTTACTTTGGAAATATTTTCTTTCAGATAAGTAACATCCGGGATGACCAGATCGATACCAAGCATATCATCTTCCGGGAAAGCAAGACCACAGTCAACAACTACAATACTATCTTCATACTCAAAAGCAGTAATGTTCATTCCAATCTGTTCCAGTCCACCTAACGGATGATCTTCAGTTTTGAAGTACCCTTACGGCCACGACGCGCATTCCCTCTTGGCTGTTGTGTTTTATTGTTTCTGGAAAACGGCTTCGTTGCTGCCTTTGGCTGCTGTACTGCTGCTAATTCTCCTGCAGCAGCTATTTCCTGTCTGTCAGAATGTTTCTCATAATGTCTGCTATTCGTTTTCTGCTGTTTATAACGGAAATTTTTCTGTTTTCCCATCGGTTTCTTTGTATTATTATCACCTGGTTTACGATTTCGGCTGTTATATTTTCTGGTTTTATTATATTCTCTGTGATTTTCTCTTTCTTTATTTACGCTCACATTTTCATTTATATTTTCGCTCAATCAAGCACCTCCATATTCTGTGCAATGCAGAAAACACCTGTCATGTGTCCTCTGGAATCAAACATTTTGGCACACTAATGCAGGAATGCGCTCACATTCCTTCTTAGTCTGCCTGTCACTGATTCTTACGTTCCTAGTGACGCCTGTTTCTTATAGTATGTTTCTTACATTTCAAAATCCACGTCTTCAAGCATTTGTTCAAAAACTTTATAAACAGCCTGCAGTTCGTCCTCATCTTCGAGCATTTCATAGCAGGCCTCCGGATCTGTATCCTTCGATACATCCTTCAAAATATAGGCAGACGCTTCATCTTCCATAGAATCCGATACAAGAAGATACGATACTCCTCCGATTCTTGTCTGTTCCTCAATAAAAAACTCTTCTACTGTCCCATCGGCCAGCTGAAATCTGATTTTTTCCATACTATCACCTTTATGTTACATTTTAAGGGAATCCAGATATCCCTGTAAAATAAATACTGCTGCAATTCCGTCGAGATACTCTTTACGATTCTCTCTGCGCACACCAGCCTCCATCAGGTCCGATCCGCCGAAACTGTTGTCAGCCGTTCGTCCCACATGATCACTTCAAGGCCTGTACGCTTCTTAAGCATCTCCCCGAATTCCAGAGCTTTCTCTGCACGCTCACCGACAGTATTGTTCATATTCTTAGGATATCCAAGAACGATCTTTTCTATTTCGTACTCTTTCACGAGTTCTTCTACTTGGGCAAGCGTCCGGCGAAGTTTATTTTCCTGTTTTCGCCAGATTGTCTCTAATCTCTGAGCAGTCACTCCCAACGGGTCACTGACTGCCACACCTACGGTCTTTGAACCATAATCTAATCCCAGGATCCGCATCACTTATCGTTCCCAGGATTTATTCTTAATGTATTCATTAAGAAGTTCTTCTACCAGCTCATCTCTCTCAACTTTCATGATCATGCTTCTCGCACCCTTATGACTGGTAATATAGGTAGGATCTCCGGACATAATATAGCCGACGATCTGGTTCACCGGATTATATCCTTTTTCATCCATTGCATTGTAGACCAGGTCCAGAACCTCTTTTACTTCAAGATCTGCATCCGGTTTTGTTCTGAAATACTGTGTATTTCCTAAATTGTTTTCTGCCATTTTACTCACGTCCTTAATAAGATTTCCCTTTTATTTTAATATAATTCCATATAAAATACAAGAACACATTTTCAGAACATTTTTTCTCATAGATCAAATAATATATAAGCTTACACTTCTTTTGTTTCCAAAATGTGATCTCTGACAAAAGCAACTGCTTTTACTGTAACAAGGTCATTTACCCTATGTGCATCCGTTTTGCTGATGACTGCACGCACATATTCTCTGCTGTGGCCAACATACCATGGTCTGCCATCAATCTCAATCTCTTCCTCCAGGAGAAGTTCCATTTTTTTCCGATCATCGCCTCTTCATATTCTCTGGCACGAATCTCATGCAGTTCGAGCATCCGGTCGCTGCGCTGCGCCTTTGCCGCTTCAGTCAGCTGACCATCCATGGATGCCGCTTTTGTTCCATGTCTTCTGGAATATTTAAAAATATGCGTCTCATAAAAATGAATCTTCTTTACGAATTCATAAGATTCTTCAAAATCCTCTTCTGTTTCCTGTGGAAATCCCACAATCACATCTGTTGTAAGTGCAGGTGCCGGATAAAACTTGCGGATCAGTTCACATTTTTCCGCATACTCCTGTGCACTGTAACGGCGATTCATATTTTTCAAAGTTTTATTGCATCCGCTCTGCAGGGATAAATGAAAATGTGGACACACTTTTCCTGTTTTCACAATACCTTCCAGAAATTCCTCTGTGATAATTCTTGGCTCCAATGAGCCAAGACGAATCCTGCTGATTCCTTCCACTCTGCTTACTGCCTGAATCAGTGAAAGAAGACTTTCTCTTTCTTCTTTCGGGAAATCCACTCCATAGGAACTTAAATGGATTCCGGTAAGTACAACTTCCTTGTAACCTTTTGCAGCAAGTGTTTCCACTTCACTCAGCACTTCTTCGATTTTTCTGCTGCGGACACGTCCTCTCGCAAACGGAATGATACAGTAAGTACAGAACTGATTACAGCCATCCTGTACTTTAATGTATGCGCGGACATGTTCTGCGGTAGATGATATGGAAAGTTCTTCATACTCTTTTGTATGGTTAATTTCAATCACCTGCACCTGTTTTGCATGCTCTTTTTCATATTCTTCCAAAGCTTCCACAATCTGTGTTTTCTGATTGTTTCCAAGGATCAGATCCACAGCAGTATCTTCTTTCAGTTTCTCTGTGTCAGCCTGTGCATAACAACCTGTAGCCACCACGATCGCATCCGGATTCATTTTTTTTGCTTTATGAAGCATCTGTCTGGATTTACGGTCTGCAATGTTGGTAACCGTACAGGTATTGATCACATAAACATCTGCACCTTCTTCAAAAGGAACAGTTTCATATCCTGCATTTTCCAGAAGCTGCTGCATCGCTTCTACTTCGTATGCATTTACTTTACAGCCCAGATTATGAAGGGCAACCTTTTTTTTCATATTTTACCTCTTATATTTTCTGATAGTTTCATTTTGTTTCTTATTTTAATTGTTTTTTGTACATACAGGCAAAAGATTAACCAAAATTTCATCTCTTTTTCCCTTGACTTTTCGAGGGGGTACGGGTAAGATAAATGGCATAATAACACTAAATAGGGAGGTTCTCAAAATGAAAACATTAAAAATCTCGCTGAATTCTATCGATAAAGTGAAAGCATTTGTAAACGAGATCAGTAAATTTGACTGTGACTTTGATTTAGTATCCGGAAGATATGTAATCGATGCAAAATCCATCATGGGTATCTTCAGCCTGGATTTATCCAAACCGATCAACCTGAATATTCATGCAGAAGGAAGCACTCTTGATTCGATCATGGCAATCGTTCAGCCATATGTAATTGAGTGATCTGCACCGATTTTCTTTTGAAATACCAAATATGATACAGTTATAAAACAGCTTCTTTGCTAAACGCATGAGAAGCTGTTTTTATTTCTGCCTATTTCGTTTCTGTTTACTGAATCTCAATTACTTCTGTACTTGCCAGTGCCTCTTCCATCAGCTGATCGATCTTTTCGTTTAATTTTTCTTCAGATCTGTGAATCACTTTCAGATTTGGTTTTGTAACCGGATGTTTTGCCACAAAAATAGTACAGCAGTCTTCAAATGGCTGGATGGAAGTCTCAAATGTATTGATCTTTCTGGAAATCTGTACGATTTCTTCTTTATCAAATCCGATAACCGGACGATATACCGGAAGTTCACATACTTCATCTGTTGCTGCAAGACTCTGTAAAGTCTGGCTGGCCACCTGTCCAATACTCTCCCCCGTAATCAGGCCAAGGCATTTATCCTGCGTGCAAAATGCTCTGCAATACGCATCATATAGCGGCGCATAATGATCGTCAGTTCTTCATGCGGGCACTGATCATAGATATACAGCTGAATATCTGTAAAGTTAACTACATGAAGACGGATCGGACCACTGTAACGTGCCACAAGTTTTGCAAGATCTACGACTTTCTGTTTTGCACGTTCGCTTGTATACGGCGGAGCATGGAAATAAACAGCCTCTATCTTGACTCCACGTTTGGCGATCATATAACCAGCAACCGGACTATCAATTCCACCGGAAAGAAGAAGCATTGCCTTACCATTTGTTCCAATCGGCATACCACCTGGTCCCGGAAGTGTCTCTGAATATACATAAATCTTATCTCGAATCTCTACTGAAAGTGTCATTTCCGGATTATGCACATCTACGGATGCATCTGGGAAAGCATCCAAAATCTTTTCTCCGATTGCCGCACTTACTTCCATCGATGTGATCGGATAAGATTTCTTGGCTCTTCGTGTGTAAACCTTGAAAGAACCATTGTATCCAGGATATCTTGCTTCCATATAGGAAACGACATCTTTTGCCATCTGATCAAATCCCTGGTCTTCATAGATCACAACCGGACTGATTCCCACAATTCCAAATACACGCTGCAGTGCCTCTACTGCTTCATCAAAATCATATTTTTCCGGGCAGAAAACATATACACGCCCCTGCTCCTTAGTTACTGTAAATTCGCCTTCTACCGGCTCCAGAGCCAGTTTCATCTGTTTAACAAGTGCATCTTCAAACAGATATCTGTTTTTTCCTTTAATGGCGATTTCTGCATATTTTATCAAAAATGCATGAAATATCATATCTGGTATTTCCTCCTGTTTATTTTCTTGAATAACGTCTGAGCATCGGAACCAGAGTCTTCATGGTATCCAGGAAATAATCCGCTTCCTCGATCGTATTTTCTTCACAGAAGCTCAGTCGTACTGTACTTTCAATCTGGTCTTTTGACATTCCCATAGCACTTAATGTAGCGCTTGGTTTTCTCTTATGGCTGGAGCATGCACTTCCTGCCGAAATGTATATACCCTTGTCCTCGAGAGAATGCAGCAATACCTCACTCCGTACTCCCATAACACTGATACTCAAGATCTGCGGTGCACCTTCACGAAGTGGCATTCCGTTGATACGGATATCTTCGATTTCAGAAAGGCCTTTCGCAATATGCTCCTTTAACTGATACATGTGTTCCACATTCTCATCCAAATTTCGGTAAATCTGTCCTGCTGCCACACCAAGCCCGGCGATTCCCGGTACATTGTCTGTTCCGGAACGCATGCCACTCTGCTGTCCGCCACCAAGAATCTGTGGAATGATCTTCACTTTTTCGTTGATATACAGGAAACCGACACCCTTCGGACCGTGAATCTTGTGTCCGCTGACTGCAAGAAGATCGATCCCCATACGTTTCGGATAAATGTGGTATTTACCAAATCCCTGAATTGCATCGACATGATACAGTGCCTTTGGACTCTTCTCATGTACCATCTTCGCAATCTCTTCGACTGGCATCACAGCTCCGACTTCATTATTTACAAGCATGGTAGATACCATGATCGTATCTGGTCTTAAAACAGCTTCCAGCGCACTCATTTTTACCCTGCCCTGCGCATCTACCGGAAGATATGTGATTTCAAATCCCTGTTCCTGCAGATATAATGCCGGCTGGCTGACTGCAGCATGCTCTACGGATGTGATAATGATGTGGTTTCCGTTACGCTTATTTGCAAGTGCACCACCAATCAGCGCAAGGTTGTCTGATTCTGTACCACCTGATGTAAACAGAATTTCTTTTTCCTGCACTTTCAGAATTCCTGCAATGGTCTTTGTCGCTTCTTTTACATACTTCTCTGCTTCTACACCCTTGAGATGCATGGCAGACGGATTTCCAAAATCCTCTGTCATCGTTTTTACCACGATATCCTTTACAGAATCATAGCATCTGGTCGTTGCAGAATTGTCAAAATATACTTCCATATACTGCCTCTTTTATCTTAATCGTTTCCTGTTTTACTAATTTTCAAGCTGAAACATCAGAACTGACAAAATTGCAAGCCCTGCTGTTTCTGTGCGAAGAATACGTTTACCCAGTGTGATTGGTTTTGCCCCTTCGCTGATTGCAGCTTCTACTTCTTTTTCCTCAAAACCGCCTTCTGGGCCGATAAAAATCCCAATAGACTGTCCCTGTTCAATTGCTGCAAGGATTTCTTTTGTTTCCTGCATGCCTTTGGCAAGCTCATACGGAATCAGACGAATATCCATAGATTCCGCATACTTTAGTGCTTCTTTAAAAGGAAGTACCTGGTGCACATTTGGAATCAGCATACGCTTGGACTGTTTTGCCGCACTCTCTGCAATCTGCTGCCAACGCTCTACTTTCTTCGCAGCCTTTTTGCCATCCAGCTTCACAACACAGCGTTTCGTCTCTACTGGAATGATTTCATACGCACCAAGCTCAACTGCCTTCTGTATGATCAGTTCCATCTTATCTGCTTTTGGCAGTCCCTGAAAGAGGTAGATTCTGCTCGGCAGTTCATAATCTGGTTCCTGTGCATAAATAATGTGAAGAAGCACTTCATCTGCACTGAATGCCTCTATCGCACAGCGGTATTCTTTTTGTCCACCATCACTGATCCAGACTTCCTCTCCCTGTTTCATACGAAGAACATTGGAAATATGGTTGACATCCGTTCCAATAATATGAATCTGATGTGCCGCTTCATCGATCTGATGTGGCTCTACAAAAAATCTCTGCATGAGATCAGTCCTTTCTTGCAGTTACGCATACCCACTCACCCTGTCTGGTAACTTCTACCAAGGTAAGTCCGGCTTTCTGTACTGCTTCTTTGACTACTTCCTCTTTGACATCAAGTATACCTGATGTAATGTAATATGCACCCTTCTTCATCTGGTGAACGATCACTGGTGTCAGAGGCACCAATACATCTGCCAGAATATTAGCTGCAACAATATCGTATTTCTCATAGCCAACCTGATCCTGTACCTCTTTGTCATCAATGATATTTCCGATCATCATATCAAAAGTATCATCCACGATCTGGTTTGCTTCTTTGTTATCCTGAACTGCCGGAACCGCGCATGGATCAAGGTCTGTTCCTACAACGTGACCTGCACCAAGCTTCAACGCTGTGATTCCGAGGATACCACTTCCTGTTCCTACATCAAGAAGTTCGATACCTGGTTTAACATATTTTTTTAACTGACGGATCACAAGCTGTGTAGTTTCATGCATTCCTGTTCCAAATGCAGTACCCGGATCAATATGAAGAATCATCTTGTCCTTATCTTCTTCTTTGATTTCTTCCCATGACGGAACGATCAGGATATCATCCACATAGAACTGATGGAAAAATTCTTTCCAGTTGTTGATCCAGTCCTTATCCTCTGTCTGAGACTCTTCAATCGTACCCTCTCCAATATCCATAAATGTACGCAATTCTTCCAGGGCATTTCTGACGTCACGTAAAATTACATCCTTATCCGCATCTTCCTCCAGATAAAAATTCAAATATGCAACTCCATCATCTTCTGGACCTTCCGGCATGATATCTACAAACATCTGTGCCTTATCTTCCTCTGTCAAAGGCTGGTGATCCTGAATCTCTGCACCTTCGACACCTATTTCTGCCAATGTACAGATAATCATGTCTTCGGCATCTGTTTTGGTTTTAATCGTAAAACGATTCCATTTCATATATTATAATCTCCTGTCTTAACTTATACAACAATTGCAATTGCCTTATCGTGCAAGCACGAACAGCTTCTGTATTTTTAACCCTGCTATCTAATATACATGATAACCCAAAAAAGAAAAGAGGGGTTTCCCTCTTTTCCCGTAAAAGTTTCATTCTATTTTATAGAATTAATCCTCAAAAGTCTCTTTGATTTTGTCCATGAAACTCTTTTTCTTCTTTTCTGATTTCTCAGATCCGTCTTTTGGCTCAGCGGCCGGTCTGTTTCCACATGCCTCATCAAACTTACGAAGAGCTTCTTTTGCCTCTTCATTCAGCTTGGTCGGTACCTGTACCACCAAAGTCACATAGTGATCACCGCGAATATTCTTATTTCTCAGGGACGGTACACCTTTACCCTTCAGACGGATACGTGTGTCTGTCTGTGTTCCCGCTTCACTTCGTATGCCACATCGCCATCAACTGTATTGATATGGATTTCTCCACCCAGCGCTGCCTGCGCATAAGTAAGCGGGGCTGTGGAGAAGATATTCATATCCTGTCTCTGGAAGATTGGATGACGGGCTACATTCACTTCTACGAGCAAATCACCTCTCGGACCACCATTGGTTCCAGGTTCTCCTTTATCACGGATACGGATACTCTGTCCATTGTCAATACCGGCCGGAATAGAAACCTGAATCTTCTTTCTGGAAGAAGTATATCCTGTTCCACGGCAGGAAGTACATTTTTCTTTGATAATCTTACCGGTTCCATTACATTCCGGACAAGTCTGTACATTTCGAACCATGCCAAACATAGACTGCTGTGTATAGACGATCTGACCTTCTCCGTTACATTTCGGACAGGTAGTCGGCTGTGTTCCCGGCTTTGCACCAGTTCCATGACAGGTCGTACATTCATCCTTCAGAACGATCTCCAGTTCCTTGTCACATCCAAACACTGCCTCTTCAAATGTAATATTCACACGGGCGCGTAAATTTGCACCCTTCATCGGTCCATTATTGGCACGACGTCTTCCACCGCCGCCAAACAGATCTCCGAAAATATCCCCGAAGATATCTCCCATGTCTGCACCGTTGAAATCAAATCCACCAAAGCCGCCGGCACCACCGCCGCCCTGTTCAAACGCTGCATGACCAAACTGATCGTACTGGCGTCTCTTTTCTGCATCACTTAAGACACTGTATGCCTCTGTTGCTTCTTTGAACTTAGCTTCTGCTTCTTTGTCTCCCGGATTAACATCTGGATGATACTTCTTGGCTAATTTTCGATATGCGCTTTTTAATTCTGAATCACTGGCAGTCTTGCTGACACCCAGGACCTCATAGTAATCTCTTTTATCAGCCATCTTTTCTCTTTCCTATATGTTAGATTTGCGTTATTGTTCTTATGCAGCTATATGCCACACAAAATATTATTATAATCCCCCAATGCACTCATGCAGCATGAATGGCATCTAAGGTTTTACATCTTATTTTTTACTTTATTATACTTCCTTGTAATCAGCGTCTACGACATCATCACCGTATCCAGCTTCGTTGCCGCCCTGTGCAGCACCTGCACCAGCACCAGCTCCCGGATTCGGTCCAGCCTGACCGCCCTGCCTGCTGTGTCTGCTCATACATTTTTGCGAAAGTTTCTGAGCACTTTCCATCATCTTTTCCTGAGCAGCTTTGATATCAGCAATCTGTGCATCTGTCATTTCTGCATTTGCTGTCTGAGCAAGGAGATCTTTCAGTGCATTCAGATCTGTTTCAACTGCAGCTTTATCGTTTGCATCAATCTTATCGCCAGCTTCTTTCAGTGCATTCTCAACCTGGAATACCATAGAGTCTGCATTGTTTCTTGTGTCGATTCCCTCTTTACGTTTCTTATCCTGAGCTTCGAACTCAGCAGCTTCTTTAACTGCTTTGTCGATTTCAGAATCAGACATATTGGAACCAGCTGTGATTGTGATGTGCTGTTCTTTACCTGTTCCAAGGTCTTTGGCAGAAACATTTACGATACCGTTGGCATCGATATCAAATGTAACTTCGATCTGCGGAACACCACGACGTGCTGGCGGGATTCCATCCAGACGGAACTGGCCAAGGGATTTGTTGTCCTTCGCGAACTGACGTTCACCCTGTACAACGTTGATATCTACTGCTGTCTGGTTGTCTGCTGCTGTAGAAAAGATCTGGCTCTTCTTTGTCGGGATTGTAGTATTTCTCTCGATCAGACGAGTTGCGATACCACCCATTGTCTCGATAGACAGTGACAGTGGAGTAACATCCAGAAGAAGAATGTCACCGGCACCTGCATCACCAGCAAGTTTTCCACCCTGTACGGAAGCACCAAGTGCAACACATTCATCCGGGTTCAGAGATTTGCTTGGTTCTTTACCTGTGAGCTGTTTTACTTTGTCCTGTACTGCCGGGATACGTGTAGATCCACCTACCAAAAGTACCTGGCCAAGCTCAGAAGCTGTGATACCTGCATCTGACAGTGCACGGCGAACCGGTTCTGCTGTCTTTTCTACCAGATCATGTGTCAGTTCATCAAATTTAGCTCTTGTAAGGTTCATATCAAAATGCTTCGGCCCTTCTGCTGTTGCAGTAATGAACGGAAGGTTGATGTTTGTTGTTGTTGCGGAAGAAAGTTCTTTTTTAGCTTTTTCAGCTGCTTCTTTCAGTCTCTGAAGAGCCATCTTATCTGCGCTTAAGTCTACGCCTTCTGCTTTCTTGAATTCTTCGATCATCCAGTCTGTAACTTTCTGGTCAAAGTCATCACCGCCAAGACGGTTGTTACCAGCTGTGGAAAGAACTTCGATAACACCATCACCGATCTCGATAACAGATACATCGAATGTACCACCACCTAAGTCGTAAACCATGATTTTCTGTTCTTTTTCGTTGTCAAGTCCATATGCAAGAGCTGCTGCTGTAGGCTCGTTGATGATACGTTTTACATCAAGACCTGCAATCTTACCGGCATCCTTTGTTGCCTGACGCTGAGCATCATTGAAGTAAGCCGGAACTGTGATAACAGCTTCTGTTACGCTTTCTCCAAGATATCCTTCTGCATCTTTTTTCAGTTTCTGAAGGATCATGCGGAAATTCCTGCGGAGAGTATTTCTTGTCATCGATTGTTACACGATAATCGGTACCCATCTCTCTCTTGATGGAAGAGATTGTTCTCTCTGCATTTGTTACTGCCTGACGTTTTGCAGGCTCACCTACCAGACGTTCTCCTGTTTTTGTGAAAGCAACTACAGACGGTGTAGTTCTTGCTCCTTCTGTATTTGCGATAACGGTTGGCTGTCCACCTTCCATTACAGCTACACAACTGTTTGTTGTACCTAAGTCAATACCAATGATTTTTCCCATGATAATATTCCTCCTGTATATATTCTAAGATTATTATATATTCTAGTTTGTCCTTCCAGAATCAAGATGCTCTACGCATCTTTCGTGCTATGCACTTATGATTCTGTCAGGATCGTGCCAGAAAAAATAAATGTCTGCTTCGCAGCCGCTTTCTTTTTCCTTGAACACGATCAGTTTGCAACTTTTACCATGCTGTGGCGGACTACAAATCCCTTGTAGGTGTATCCTTTCTGAAGCTCCTCCACAACAATATTTTCTCCAACAGATTCATCCTCCACATGCATCACTGCATTGTGGAAATCCGGATTAAATTCTTTTCCAACAGCTTCGATCGGTTCTACTCCCATGCCTTCCATTGTAGTGGTAAACTGTTTGTAGATCTTCTGCATTCCCTCTGCAAATGGATCATCTTCCGGAGCCTGTGCAAGGCCTCTTTCAAAGTTATCTACAACCGGAAGGATCTTCTCGATGATATCCTTTGCTCCGATCACATACATGCTGGATTTTTCTTTTTCCGTACGTTTACGGAAGTTATCAAACTCAGCCATGTTACGCTTCAGTCTGTCAGTCAGATCTTCAATCTGCTGTTCCAGCTTATTGTCTTTTTTCTTTTTGCCAAAGAAAGAATTTTTTCCTTTGGTTTTCTTTATCAGATTCCTTATCGTCTTCAGCTGCACTCTCGGTTTCCTCTGTGGTTTCCGTTCCTGCGGTTGCCTCCGGCGATTCTTCTACTGGTTCTGTAACAGGTTCTGTTTCCGGAAGGTCTTTCTCTGTTTCTTCCTGTACGCCAGCTTCTTTTTTATTTGTTTCTGACACGTTCTTTCTACCGCCTTTCCAGTCTGACAGCTAACTGTCTTGATTACTTTTATTTTTTTTGAATACCTCATCGAGTTCGACCTTGAGAGTCTTCAGACTATTTACTACATTTTCATAATCCATTCGTTTAGGTCCTACGATACCGATTGTTCCATGCATGCCCTCTCCCAGTTCATAAGTTGCAGTAACAACACTGCAATCTTTCATGGTAGAAATTGGAAGTTCATCTCCGATATACACCTGAACACCGGTATTGTCATCTGCCATTCGCTCCTTGACCAAATCAACCAACTGCTGTTTCTCTTCAAAAGTAGAAATCAGCTCAGTGGCTTTGGTCTTATCCGACAGTTCCGGATATTTAAAGAAGTTCGTTGCACCGGACGTATAGATTTCCAGATCGTCTTCATCGACATGAATGGTTGCTGCAACTGCATCCAGCACTCTTGCTACCAGTCCACTGTGGATTCCTGCCTGTTCTTTCAGTCTGGCAATCATGCCAGATTAATGTCCTGTATCGGCAGGCCATTCAGATTGGTATTAAGAAGAAGGTTCAGCTTCAGAAGTGTCTCATCATCCATTTCTTCATCCAGATCAATGATCTGATTACGGATGACATTTCCTTCGCAGACAACCACAGCTACTAACTGCAGCTCATTGACACGGGACAGCTGAATAAATTTCAATTTATTGCCGCTGTACTGAGGAACTGAAACCATCGTCGCGTAATTGGTATTGGAAGCCAGGACACGTGCTACATTCTTAAGCACTTTTTCCATTTTATCGGTCTTCTCAATCATCAGATTACGGATTTCTGCAATTTCATCTTCCTTTTCTCTCATCAATTCATCCACATAAAGCCGATAGCCTTTATCAGAAGGGATTCTTCCTGCCGATGTATGTGGCTGAACGATGTAGCCCATATCTGTCAGGTCAGACATTTCATTTCGGATCGTTGCTGAGCTGACATTCAGGTCTGCATCCTTGGATATTGTCCTGGATCCTACCGGTTCGCCCGTTTCCATGTATGTCTTGATGATCGCTTTCAGAATTCTTTTCTTACGATCCGTCAATTGTTCATCCATGTTCTCAGCTCCTTTCCTATTAGTCTGTTAGCACTCATTAATGAAGAGTGCTAACATCTATACTGTTAAGATAGCACTGTCGTAATTGTTTGTCAACATCTAATTTATTATTTTTTAAAAAAATCGAAAAAAATCACAGTACGGACACAAATCGGGAAAATCTACCTTTCCACTCTGTTACTTTGTGTCAAAAGTACTGTGATTATGTGAATTTCTGTTCTTAATTTATTATGAATACATTTTTTAATATGCTTCGTTTACTTTCTCAGATTCCGCTTTTACGGATAGCTTCTACAACTTCGCGGATTTTTTCCGGTGGCAGGACGAGAGCGAAACGTACATATCCTTCACCATGCGGTCCAAAGCTTGCACCAGGAGTCACAATAACACCGGCTTTTTCCATCAGTTCCATGCAGAATGCCATACTGTCTGTACGTCCTCCCGGGATTCTTGCCCATACGAACATCGTTCCCTTGCCATTCGGAAGGTCCCATCCGATTTCACGAAGGCCATTACAGAGTGCATCTCTTCTTTCCTGATACATTCTGCACTGCTCCTGCACACTTTCCAGTGGGCCATTCAATGCTGCGATCGCTGCCTTCTGAATTGGCAGAAACATTCCAAAATCGATCTGGCTTCTCAGCTTGCGAAGTGCCGCGATCACATCTGGACGCCCAACCAGAAAACTGATTCTTGCTCCTGTCACATTGAAGGATTTCGAAAGGCTGAAAAATTCCACGCCGATTTCTTTCGCTCCTTCTGTTGCAAGGAAACTTCCGCCATGTGCTCCGTCAAAGATGATATCACTGTATGCGTTGTCATGAATGATCAAAATGTCATATTTCTTCGCAAAGGCAATGATTTCTTCATATAATCCCGGTGTTGCAATGCTTCCTACCGGATTGGAGGGCAGAGAAACTACCATGTATTTTGCTTTCTTTGCAACTTCTTCCGGAATATCCTTTACATATGGAAGAAAGTCGTGTTCTGCCACCAGCGGATAATAGTATGGCACTGCGCCTGCCATCAGACTGCCTGCTGCAAATACCGGATAACATGGATCTGGAAGAAGAACAACATCTCCCTCATCGCAAAGTGCCATTCCAAGATGTCCCATACCTTCCTGACTGCCGTAAACAGTCATAACCATATCCGGTGTCAGATTCACATCAAAACGTTTCTTATAATAAGTACATACTGCTTCCAGAAGTTCTGGCAGATCACGAAGACTGTACTTCCAGTTATTGTCATCCATTGCCGCAGCAGCAAGTGCCTTCTTAATGTGTTCCGGTGTCTTAAAATCCGGAGTTCCCACACTCATATTATAAATTTTCATGCCCTGTGCTTCCAGTTCCATACGTCTGTTATTCAGGGCTGCAAAGATTTCTTCTCCAAATCTGTCTAATCTTTTGGAAAACTGCATATCGATTACCTCTTTCGTTTAGTGCTTGTTCCATTTTAGCACTCTCTCCATTACTGTACAAGAGTAAAGTAAAACTTTTTACAGACAGGGGGAATTTCTCTTTGAGCTTATAAACTTTTTCTATTCATCCATTTCATCGAGGCTTTTCTTCAATTCGATCATCTTGTCACGCAGCTCTGCCGCCTGCTCAAAGTTGAGATCTGCTGCTGCTGCACGCATCTGTTTCTCCACCTGACCTATCAGCTTCGTCAGTTCTTTTCTTGTCATGGACTCCGGATCTTTCTTAAGCTTGTCTTCCGTCTCGGCGACTGCCTTGGAAACCGTGATCAGATCACGAACTGCTTTCTTGATCGTAGTCGCGTGATTCATGTTCTTTATTGTAAGCCTCCTGAATCGTTCTTCTTCGTTCTGTCTCCTGAATGGCTTTTCGCATGGAATCTGTCATGACATCTGCATACATGATAACATGCCCCTCACTGTTACGGGCCGCACGTCCAATCGTCTGGATCAGGGAAACTTCTGAACGCAGGAATCCTTCTTTATCCGCATCAAGAATTGCAACCAGTGTAATCTCCGGAATATCCAGTCCTTCTCGCAAAAGATTGATACCAACCAGCACATCAAAGACATCCAGACGCATATCACGAATGATTTCTGCACGTTCCAAAGTATCAATATCCGAATGCAGATAACGAACACGGATGCCGACATCTTTCATGTAATCGGTCAGATCTTCTGCCATTCGTTTTGTCAAAGTTGTGATCAAAATCTTGTGACCTTTATCGACTTCTTTATTTACTTCACTGATCAGATCATCAATCTGTCCTTCCACCGGACGAACTTCTACTTTCGGATCCAGAAGCCCAGTCGGACGAATAATCTGTTCTGCACGAAGAAGTTCATGTTCTGCTTCATACTGTCCTGGTGTCGCCGAAACAAACATAACCTGATCGAGTTTATTTTCAAATTCCGCAAAGCTCAATGGCCGGTTATCCTTCGCTGACGGCAGGCGGAAGCCATAATCTACCAGTGTCTGCTTACGGCTCTGGTCACCTGCATACATTCCTCCAACCTGTGATACAGTCTTATGAGACTCATCTATAATAAGAAGGAAGTCATCTTTAAAGTAGTCCATCAGAGTATATGGTGGCTGCCCTGGAGCAAGTCCTGTCAGATGTCTGGAGTAGTTCTCAATTCCAGAGCAGAATCCCGTCTCTTTCATCATTTCTACATCAAAATTGGTTCTCTCGGCAATTCGCTGTGCTTCGATCAACTTATCTTCACTTTTAAAATAAGAAACCTGTTCTTTCATTTCTTCAAGGATTGCGTCTGCAGCCTTCTGGATCTGGCTCTGTGGAACAACGTAATGAGATGCCGGAAAAATCGCCGCATGTTTCAGTTCATTGTGAATCTCACCGGTCAACACATCTACTTCTGTAATTCGATCAATCTCATCTCCAAAGAATTCCACACGAATTGCCCGGTCAGAATAGTTGGCCGGAAAAATTTCCAGCACATCTCCACGTACCCGGAACGTACCACGATGGAAATCCATTTCATTACGGTTATACTGAATATCGATCAGTTCTTTGATTACCTCATCCCTGTCTTTCTCCATTCCCGGACGAAGTGATATCATCATATCAAAGAATTCTTCCGGTGCACCCAGGCCATAAATACAGGATACAGAGGAAACCACAATAACATCTTTCCGCTCACAGAGAGCCGCTGTTGCAGAAAGACGGAGTTTATCGATTTCATCGTTCGTGGAAGCATCTTTTGCTATATAAGTATCCGTAGATGGAACGTATGCCTCCGGCTGGTAATAATCATAATAGGAAACAAAGTATTCCACTGCGTTCTCAGGGAAGAATTCCTTCATCTCACCGTAGAGCTGTGCTGCCAGTGTTTTATTGTGCGCAAGTACCAAAGTTGGCTTGTTTAACTGGGCGATGACGTTCGCCATGGTGAAGGTCTTACCGGAACCTGTGACACCCAGCAAAGTCTCGAACTGGTTGCCTTCTTTAAAGCCTTTGACCAGTTTTTCGATTGCCTGGGGCTGGTCACCGGTTGGTTTGTATTCGGAATGTAATTCAAAATGATCCATAGCATTCTCCTGTTTTAAACAAATTTCATTTATCTAAAATTAAGATGTGTCTCTTTTAGTATGGTTGTGTTTTCAGTATATCATTACATATAAAAAAAGTACAGGGCAAACCGAATGTTTGTTCTGTACTTCTTTCTATCATTTCACATAATTTCTCCACAGTTATCCATATGCTAGAATCACATTATCTTTTTGTTCAATATATGCTGCAAGTTGTTGTCCCTTAATATAACTTGAACATGTTAACGAAATACTAAACGTCCCATCTTCATATATACATTCTTCCAGTTTCCCATAATTCATGGCTAATAGTTTGTAAGCATTGTATCTTTTTTTATCCATCTTCTGGGTTGAACATATAGTTACATAATCTCCAGTTTCATCAATAATATTATTATCTTCTAAAAAGATTCCTCATGATATTTGTTCTATACTTTTAATTTTTACTTTTCCAAATGTATCAGTATATCATCTAACATAGCTTCAAAAAACTCTGCTGTTGGCTGTTCGCCTTTTTCCTTTATATGAATCAGTTCGTTTAAATCTTTATCAGATAAACATAAAATCAACTTTCCGTTTTCCCTTAAACAACCTTTTGCTGCTAAAAGTGCATTTCTACTTGCTCCTTCTCTTGACACAATAATTGCTACACTTCTTAATGCCTTTTTATACAAATATTTTTCCGTCGTATAAATTTCTCTTTGAGTTATTTTTTCTTTATAATTTTTGAATTCAAATACTATATATTTTGTATTAAAATAATTTTGTATTGTGTTAAAGAAATCCTGATCCACTCCATTTTTGATTTTACAACATAAGTCAAAACAGTATAACTCTTCATTTGAATGCTCTTGCACAGCCCATAAGCCCAAATACTCTCCAAGTATATTTTTCAAAATTTCTGTACAAATCTTTTCATATTCCTTAAAAAATTCTTTTCCAGGTTGTATATTTTTTAACCGTTCTTCCCATGTTCTCTCCCTTTTTTCGATTTGTTTTTCTTCAAATAATTGTGGCTCTGGAATTTCTAATTGTAAATCATCTATACTATATGTTAATAACGATATAAATTCATTTTTTATATCTGAGAATTCTTCAAATAACCAAAGCAAATTTTTCACATCCCAAATATGTATCCCATATACTTCAAAACAATTTGCTTTTATTTCTTTTGAAACAACGTTTCCTATAACTAAAATTAAATTATCACCTTTTAATCGCAATAATCTTTCACATGCTCGCTTTATATTTTTTTCAATTGCATAATCACTATTGTAAATTTTTAATTCAAAGCAAATATCTTTTCCATCAACATTACATTTAAAATCACACAATTTTTCTTCTACTATATTTTTACACTTTGCGATAAGATATCTCCTAAACAACTCTGCAAATGTTTGTTCTCTCATCATATTTGACTTTTGTAAAATATTTCTTTTCAATGTATTTCCTATTTCACTTGCTATTTGTTCCATGATTTTTGTATTAGGGGCATACATCAACTGTCTATACATCCACGCTTTATTTCTTGTATCAAGTTGATAATCATCTGGTAGATTCTTCAATCTTGCCAATTCTCTATGAGTTATCTTTCTGATTACTTTTTCATTCCTGACTAATGGAATCTTTATTAAATTTGTATCTGCCAAATCTGATTCTATGTATTTATTTTGTTTCCAACAAAAAAATGTATCTTTTGTGCTTATCTCATTAACACAATTACAATTAACTTTTCGATAAAATTCTTCTACAGGCTTATTTTCCAATATTTCTTCTAGAGAAAACATTTTCTTTTCATCAAAACAAGGAAATTCAAATACATCGCCTAATGATCTATGGATTGCCACCAAATAGACTCTCTTTTCTGTTATCGGTAGTCCTGTTGCCTGTTCTGTATATATTTGTTTATACTTGTAATCATATCCTCTGTTATTTATATTCCCTAACAGCTGTACAAACTTTTCCCATTTTAAACAAGCCCGGGGGATAAAAAAGCATATAATTTTTGGCTTTCTATAATCTAAAATAAATTGAATGGCATTATTGATATCTGTAGTATTTTTGGGGTTTCGACCAACTATACTTAAATCTCTATAAAAATCACATGCTAATATATCTATATCCGGCACATCTTCCAAATTGCTTGTTCCTAATTGATCCAGTTCATTTATTTCACCACTTATATTTTTCTTATAAAGTTCAATTGCCCTTCTATCCCTTTCATAAGCTGCAACAACGCTACAACCCGCATTTTCAAATCCCATCGTCATTGCACCTATACCAGCACCTAATATTATAACTTTATTCTCCATACATTCATCCTTCTATATAATCTTCATTTATATGTTTCGACCTGTTCTTCTTCATCTGTAGTTCTACTATTCCAATTCGTATAACTTCTTACTGGAGCCAAGGCTACTCCTCCTCTCTCGGTACAGAAATACTTTCTGCACTGTCGCGGCAGTCGTCAGGTGTCTGTGCAAGCACATCCGTCTGACTCGTTGCTCGCGCAAAATCGAATGTTGAAAATACCGGTATCGCACCATATCTTCCTTCCAAATATGCCTTGCTCAACACTTTATCATACCTCTCCTTGAAACGATCTAAGGAATAAATAGAGCTTGCATTTTCTGCGTTACGTTCTACAAACCAGATTTCATCCCTTCTAAAAATAGCCTGATCCATAATGGATGATTCATGTGTAGTGAACAATAGCTGCATACGCTGCTCATCATGTAGCTGCATAAACAATTGCAAAAATCGTTCTGTCAACTTCGGATGTAAACTTCTCTCCAATTCATCCACAACATAAAGAACATCATCTCGTTTATTCAACAGCATATCCATCAAATCGAATAATCTTCTTGTTCCATCTGATTCTTCATCAAAGCCAAACTCATAAAACGATTTATTATGATGCAACCGGATTGTTGTGACCTTCGGTTCAGAATGTCCTTCAACTTCGATATTAAAGAAAGTTTCCTTCGACCTCATCGTCATTCTGAATGATGGTTCTTCCTGCTCTTCCATTCTATTTTTTACATGCTGCATCATCTTATCAAATACTGATTTCGGCAATGCATTTGATAACTCATCCAATGTAATTTCTTCAATTTTTACCTGGCTGATACCCGTATCAAATGTTTTGATCAATTTGTTAATCAGCTTCAGCGAATTATCATCATAATAATATTCCAAATCAATCAATGGCGTATCCGGTGTGATAATCGAAATATGATTCTGAATCCAATCATATACATCCCGGAAGAACAATAATTTAGATCGTGTGCTATATTTTTTTCCACGATTCATTTCTGTCAGGAACAAAGATGTTTCATTTCCTTCAAAATCATCTGCATAAGTTTCAAATTTATTTTTTTCTGTGTTTATCAGCGTAATACCATCATTTAACACCGGACGTTTGCTTCCTTCTCGTTCAAAGAGACATTTTGCTGAACCATTCTGATATAATTCATATAACCATTCTCCGGTTACTTTTCGTCTGCTTAAAACTGCGGAAAAACCATAGGCATAAAATTTGTCACCTACAGTAATCTGAATTTCAAAACTACTTTCTCGTTCCTTATTCTCCTTCCGATTCTTACAAAACATCTGTGTAGCTTCTATCGGAATACCATTGCAGACACTATCTTTAAAAAATTTAAAGAACAATGCCAGATTGGTCTTTCCAGATGCATTTGCTCCATAAACTACTGCATATTTTAATAACTGGGTACTTTTTATCTTTAACCTGTGATTTGCATTTGTTCGTATTTTATTTGAGGAAATCATTGTCAGCTCTGCTGCTTTATCAAAAGATTTAAAATTTTCAACACTTACTTTTACTAACATTCTTATACACCTCCACCTTTATTATATGTTTTACTCTTCTCTCAGTCAATGTAAATTTTCTTATTTAGAGATTTTTTCGTTATATATTGTTTCTTTTTCTATTTTTAACAATTTTATTTTGAGTTATGCATATAATATCAATGTATAAGTCAGCTTTTTGTAGCGACACTATTTTACTAATGCCGCTACATGAAATATTACAATAAATAAAAACTTCTAATTCTTTTTTCTTCTATCTCTCCCGATCCATCCTTCCTGTCACATTCAATATCTTTTCTTCTCGGAAGCTGAGCATCTTTCCATTAGTTCCACCGACAATGATATGATCCAGCAATTCTATTCCCAATAGCTGTCCACACTTCTGCAGCTTTCTCGTAACGATCATATCCTCTTTTGACGGTTTCACATTGCCACTGGGATGGAAATGAAATCCAATGATTGCAGAAGCATTTGCCAGAATACTACTCTTAAAAACTTCTCTGGGAATTACCAAAGATGCATTGATTGTTCCAACACTGACCAGATTCATATTGATTACCTGTCCATTATTTTTCATATTCAGGATACAAAATACTTCTCTGTCATATTGGGATAACTCCTTCGCCATCAATTCTAGTGTCTGCTCTCTGCTCATGGCATTTACCAATGATATTTCCATGCCCGATAATTCAATATTAGTTGGAATAATGTCTACACCTTCTTCATGGTGTAAAATGCCTTCATTGTACACAAATGGTTCATCTTGTAGTATTTTCTTCATTTGTGTATCCAACGTAATCGGAAAATTATCTGCATCAGTCCACCCTAATGCGGTTGTTAAGTCTCCCTGTGGATCAGCATCGACCAATAATACTTTTCGCCCCTGATGTGCAAGACCGATTCCCAGATTTAATGTAGTTGTGGTCTTGGCTGTTCCTCCCTTCTGATTTGCAAGGGCGATTACTTTACACTTGGTCATATAGTTTCCTCCTTCCTCGAAAAATTTAATAGCCAATCCTTTTTACGGGACTGGCTATGTATAAAATGGGTACCAAAAACGATTGAATCTTAATTGAACCAATCTTTTTCATAAATGTTGAAATTCAGAATTTTTCTACACCCCTATATTTAATTTGATTCCCAATCTAAAACATTATCCATTGCATTCGCAATAATGCTTCTAAATATTGGTTCATAATGTTTTTTCTTTTTAATACTATTAAGTAAATTCCCCCAAATTTGATTTACCTCTTTCATAGATCTGTATATGAATGGACTATATATATAATTTGTTTCTGATAAACTTAACGCAATTTGAAATGCTTTTTCTTTATCTTGTAAACTATATATTAGATAAGTTAAATTAACATTTTCTATATGCATAAAATCCGCAATCTGCCGAAAGAAAAAATCATCACATAGTAATGTTGAATTTGTCTTTTTTGCCACTATTAAACAATCTAACTGTGATTTATCTATATTAAATGATGATATCAAAAGTTCTGCTTCTATATTTTCGAATAACTTTATTTCCATACGTTCTTGATTTTCAACATATTCTACTTGAAATGATTGAACGTATTCGTATATTTCATACCACATTTCATTGATTGATGAATCATATGGTATCATACATGTATTTCCATTCTCTAATTCTAATATTTTGCCTGGTGATATTACTTGTGATTCTCTTGCATTTTTTATTCTTGTCAAAATAAAATCAACTACTGATTCCGGAATAATAATTTTTTCTCTAAAAGTTTCAAGTAACGATAAAAGTTTCATCTGACATAATATTACAAGGGTTGAAATGGATACCACTATTTTTTCACTCATTAACACATAATCTGAATATGTTATTCCTGCATATAAGGCTTCATTTGATCCCAAAAGCAATCTCCGAATAATATCTATATATTTATCATAATCACCTTGTACCAAGGTATCTATAGGTAACGTCATTCCATTATCATCTGAATAATACAACTCTATCAATGTAGGTTTTTCTGATGAAAACTCTTTTAATTCATTTCCACCAAATTTTCTTGTAAATTCTTTAAAACCATCTTGTAATTTTTGTATAACTTGTTCACTTGTATAATTAATACCTGATTCCATATGAACAGAAACAAATTTAGCCTGTTCTGGATTTTCGTCTAGCTTTTTCAATACATATCTAAATGCATATACATATTTATCAATTATTTCGGTTATAATATAGTCATCTTTTAACTTAACGCATTCTCCTACCTTCTTATTTTGTAAACGTATAAATATTAAATCTTTTTTTCCATAATGCTTAACTCCAAAACTATTATTATCACAGATTTCTTTCTCTAGACTTTGTTCGTCATCTAAACAAATATCAATATACTCATCTTCGTTATAACTATGTTTTTTGTTCTTCATAAGAGTCACTACAACGTTTCCTATTACTCTTTCCTTACAAATTTCCGCATCATTATACGCATACAACATCTTGAAATGTAGTGCCAAAAAATTATGATATAAATCAAAATCCGTACTACCATTCAAAACAAAAAGTGCCTTATATGAATATTTATTAGCCTCTATCATATTACCGATATGCCCATACGCCGTTGCAACTGCCATTAACGATTTAGGAATTTTTGAATCTTTCAATTCATCTATATAATAGTCATACTCTTCATCACTTATCCTTTCATCTTGCAACATTAATCCAATAATATTTACTGCTACTATTTCTTCATGTGTTTCTTCATAAAGTTCTTTTGAACATGCTAAACAACTTATATTCTTTTTCTGAAGTGATAAGCAATTTATCTTTATTTCCAAAAAATATTTTTTTAAAATTCTATGCTGTATAAACCAATCTGCTATTTCAATTTTTATATTTATAGATTTAGTAAGCTCGTCTCCTGGCAAAATCTGTTTATTCTTCTCAATTTCGTCAATTTTATATTTATATAATTCTCTATAAAATTCTCCTGCTATATCCGAAGTAACATATATAGAATTATTAATTGAATTCAATATCTTTATACAAAGTTTTCCTTGTCCATGTTTCAATAAAATGTATGCATAATCTGATTTTATTCTATCATTCAGATCAAATATTTTATCTATATTGGGTTGCAAGCAAGGAATGAAAAGTTCTCTAAACAATTTATTTTCTTCTATTGACAATCCTATAAAAAGCAATCCTATTACATCATTACGATATTGTACAAGTTTTTCTTTCAATACTTGTACATATTTTTCTGGATTTTGTTTTTTATTGCATGCAACCAAAGTCCTGTTATTTTTGCAGTTTTATTTTCTTCAGGCAATTCCATATAACAATTTGTAACTTTTTCATATTCTTCCATCCGTAAATTTAAAAGCATAAAATTATATAATACAATTTCATTACTCTGCCAATCCATTTCTTGATATATTTTAATGGCCTTTTTCAACTCATTTTTTTGTTCAAAGTATTGTGCTTTTAAAAATAAGTTTGCCGGATCCTCTTTTAAACTTTTATCAAGTAGTTCATACTTTTCGATAAACCCATCCAGATTTAATATCAGTTCAGCTTGCAATTCAACATTATTAAACAATACTTTATTCATAGCGATAGCTTCTTCAAATTCCCCCTTACGTTCATTCAACTCACATAATTGCTTTTTTAGATCATCCTTTGTTAATATCCCAATTCTTACCTTATTTATGCAGTCTTGTAACTTTGACATCATCACAAAAAATATTAAAAACGGGTTATTATTTTCAGACAGCAAACTTTCTAATATCATTATTGATTTTTCATATTCCTGACAACAAAACATAGAAATACCATAATAGTAAGGCAATGAAAAAATGTATATTGGACTTTCATTGGAAATATTTTCGTATAACTCTTTTATATTGTCATAATTTTCATATTTAAATAATATATCCAATATGATTACTTGAGTTTCATCCATATGTTTTAAAAATTCTTCTGCCGAAATAAAAAATACTTTTTTTCTAAAATTCAATAAAAAATCTTTTTCACTAACATACGCTTCTTCAATATTATCTGCTGCGTCATTTAATGCATTTATATCATTTTTATATATTGCCAATAACAGCTTATAAAATTGAAGTTTCATCTGTATCTCATCAGGAAGTTCAACTAATCCATAATTAAAAAATGTGTTTATCAGTATTTCAAATGTATGGATATCTTTGTCAAGTAAACTTTTTTTACATACTTCGATCTTTTCATTTACAAGTTTTTGAAACAATTTACTTCCTTGTTTACTTTTTGATAACTCGCTAATCAAATTCTCATCTATAACAATATCTCCACCAGCCATTATAATTGTTGAATTGTTAGCTGTTATATTTTTCATTTTCTGCCTTATCCATGATAGCATACAAGTAACCTCCACTCACCAAAAAGCAACAATTTCTACTTCAAATTTCTTGTATCATTTTTTTGCCCCACTTGCATTATTGTACTTCCAGAATCTGCAGATACATTTTTCATCTTTTGTTTTGTATCAGCCTTCATCGATTTCTGAATTCCATTTACTTTAACTAACGAAATTATTGATATTCCTAGCGAAATTATTGAAGAAACTCCTGCTATTATATTAAAAACTTCCATTTCAATATCCTCCTATTTTACTTATGATTTACATACCTTACAATACTATCACTATTTTGTTTCCGTTAAAGGAAACATATAACGAAAAAATATATATCTTTCTTATATCAAGCGATAAAAAGTCACAAAACCTCTTCATCCCCCCGCTTTTCACCTATACTCTCACCACTACCGCTTCCACAACATCTGGATGTTCAACCACCCACATACCACAAAATACTACCCGTTTTGTGACTTTCTCATGCTAGGAGACAAAATACTCAACGGCATTCTCCGGGAAAAATTCTTTCATTTCTCCGTACAGCTGCCCCGCCAGTGTCTTGTTGTGGGAAATAATCAGCGTTGGCTTATTCAGTGCCTGAATAACATTTGCCATCGTAAAGGTCTTTCCCGAACCGGTCACACCCAGCAGTGTTTCAAACTGGTTGCCTTCTTTGAATCCTTTGACTAATTTTTCAATTGCCTGCGGCTGG
>ENA-OQDM01000089-OQDM01000089.1-human-gut-metagenome-genome-assembly--contig:-NODE-89-length-58824-cov-7.654582_pt1 | contig 58824 bp, 53 predicted proteins | sample MGYA00242772_ERZ504605 | MGnify/ENA primary metagenome ERZ504605 (study PRJEB26092, sample SAMD00036348) | human gut metagenome | host: Homo sapiens | study: EMG produced TPA metagenomics assembly of... | reverse complement strand
TGTGCCGTTTTATATAGATGCCTCTTTAGCTCAGTCGGTTAGAGCACCTGACTGTTAATCAGGGTGTCGCCTGTTCGAGTCAGGCAAGAGGCGCCAGCAAAGCGATGGAAGTTTTCCATCGCTTTTTTCTTTTTCTCCGGCCGCTTTTGTTGACAGAAAATGCGAGGCGGGATATACTTAAAATAATAAGCGAAACAAGAGGAAACTCCTTCCGTCATTGCCTGCGGCAATGCCACTGCTCCCCTTTTTGTCACTTGCGTGACATCTTCCGCCCCGGCGGGGAAGTCTTTCTCATTGAGGGAGGCTTTGGCAAAACCGGAAACTTTGCCGCACCGCCAAAGGCCCCATCTCCGAGGGGGCTGGCACGGCGTAAGCCGTGACTGGGGGAGTTTGCCCTTTAAAAAAGGAGAACATCATGAAAAAAATCATTCTGACCGGCGACCGTCCCACCGGCCGCCTGCATGTGGGCCACTATGTCGGTTCCCTGAAGGAGCGGGTGCGCCTGCAGAACTCCGGCGAGTACGATGAGATCTACGTTATGATCGCCGATGCACAGGCCCTGACCGATAACGCCGACAACCCGGAAAAGGTGCGCCAGAACATCCTGCAGGTGGCGCTGGATTATCTGGCCTGCGGCATCGACCCCGCCAAGACCCATATTTTCATCCAGTCCATGGTGCCGGAATTGACTGAGCTGAGCTTCTACTATATGAACCTCGTCACCGTGAGCCGCCTGCAGCGCAACCCCACCGTCAAGAGCGAGATCCATATGCGCAACTTTGAGACCAGCATCCCGGTGGGCTTCTTCTGCTACCCCATCAGTCAGGCTGCGGACATCACCGCCTTCCACGCCACCACCGTGCCTGCCGGTGAGGACCAGAAGCCCATGATCGAGCAGTGCTGCGAGATCGTGCGCAAATTCAACGCTGTTTACGGCGATACCCTGACCGAGCCGGAGATCGTGCTGCCCCAGAACGCCGCCTGCCTGCGCCTGCCCGGCACCGACGGCAAGGCCAAGATGAGCAAGAGCCTTGGCAACTGCATCTACCTGTCCGAGGAACCGGAGGACATCAAAAAGAAGGTCATGTCCATGTACACCGACCCCAACCACCTGCGTGTGCAGGATCCCGGCAAGGTGGAGGGCAACCCGGTGTTCATCTATCTGGACGCCTTCTGCCGCCCGGAGCACTTTGCCGAGTTCTGGCCGGAATACCAGAACCTCGACGAGGTAAAGGCACACTACCAGCGCGGCGGTCTGGGCGACGTGAAGGTGAAAAAGTTCCTGAACAGCGTCATGCAGGCCGAACTGGAGCCCATCCGCACCCGCCGCAAGGAGTGGGAACAGCGCCTGCCCGAGGTGGTGGAGATCCTGAAAGAGGGCAGCGCTTATGCCGAAAAGACTGCCGCTGCTACGCTGGCCGAGGTGCGCAAGTCCATGCGGATCGATTACTTCGACAACGACAACCTGTTGAAATGAAATCTATGAGAGTGTCCGGGATGCCGCAGGCGTTCCGGACACTCTTTTTATAGTTTACGAAAATTGCATAGAAAATGCGGTCAAACTGTGTTAAAATAGGGGCAATAAGTACAGAAAGCCCCCGCTTTGGGGGCGAGAGGAAAAAGGAAAATCACCATGCAAAAGACCATCTGGATCACTGGCGCAAGCTCCGGCATCGGGCAGGAGTTTGCACGCCGCTATGCAAAGCTGGGCTGCCGGCTCATCCTGACCGCCCGCCGCACCGACCGGCTGGAAGCGCTGGCCGCAAAACTGGGCACGCCCTGCCGCATCCTGCCTGCCGATCTTGCAAAGGAAGAGGACTGCCAGCGCCTTTTCAAGGAGCTGGAGGGGGAGACCATTGATATCTTTATCAACAACGCGGGCTTTGGCGTGTGCGGCAGCTATCTGGAGACCGACGACGCCCGGGAAGAGGAAATGATCCGGGTGAATGTGGAAGCCATGGCGCGGCTGTTCCGCTTTGCGGTGCGCAGGATGCACGCGGCAGGCGGCGGCACCATCCTGAACGTGGCGTCCTCGGCGGGGCTGCTGCCCGGCGGGCCCTATATGGCGGGCTACTATGCCAGCAAGGCCTATGTGGTCAGCCTGACCCGGGGCGTTGCCCGGGAGCTGCAGGAGCTGCACAGCCCGGTCTACGTGTGTGCGCTCTGCCCGGGGCCGGTGGATACCGAGTTCAACGACCGGGCAGGGGTGGTGTTTGCCCTCAAGGGCATCACGCCGGAGTTCTGCGTACAGGAAGCCATGCACGGCATGATGCACCGCAGGACCATCATCGTGCCCTCGGCCTTTATGCGGGCATGCACCACGGCGCAGAAGCTGCTGCCTGCCTCCCTGCTGATGCCCATTGTGGCACGGCAGCAGAAAAAGAAGATGGGATGATATTCTGGATGGCTTAAGATGGCTCTTGTCAACAAGCCCAAATTTTTCCGCCGAAATTGTGCGCACCGCTAATGGCTGAAACCGTGTATACAAGAAAACCCGGGTTTTTGCAGCTTTGCACGACTTTTCACGAAAAAATTTCCCGGAAAATTAAAAATACAGCAAAAATGCAGAAGAAAATGCCTTGACAGAGCCCAAAAAGAATGTTACCCTGTATACAAGAAGGATGCTGAAATCGAGAGTTCGGCTTTTTGAGCGTCCTGCAGAGCAAAAACGGGGCTTCCCCGCAAAGGAACAATTTGATTGGAGGACTCTATTATGGCACAGTGCACTCCCAAATCTTTTGATCTGACCGGCAAGGTCGCGCTGATCACCGGCGCATCCTACGGCATCGGCATGGCTATTGCAAAGGCAATGGCAGCCAATGGCGCTACCATCGTGTTCAACGACATCAAGCAGGAGCTGGTGGATAAGGGCATCGCTGCTTACACAGAAGCAGGCATCAAGGCTCACGGCTACGTCTGCGACGTGACCGATGAGGATGCCGTCAACGCCATGGTGGCAAAGATCACCGAGGAAGTTGGCCACATCAACATTCTGGTCAACAACGCCGGTATCATCAAGCGCATCCCCATGACCGAGATGAGCGCTGCTCAGTTCCGTCAGGTCATCGATGTTGACCTGAACGCTCCCTTCATCGTGGCAAAGGCCATCATCCCCGACATGATCGCACAGGGCGGCGGCAAGATCATCAACATCTGCTCCATGATGAGCGAGCTGGGCCGTGAGACCGTCTCCGCCTACGCTGCAGCCAAGGGCGGCCTGAAGATGCTCACCAAGAACATCGCTTCTGAGTACGGCGCATACAACATCCAGTGCAACGGCATTGGACCCGGCTACATCGCTACCCCGCAGACCGCACCTCTGCGCGAGATCCAGCCCGACGGCAGCCGTCATCCCTTCGACCAGTTCATCGTTGCTAAGACCCCCGCAGGCCGCTGGGGCGAGGCAGAGGATCTGGGCGGACCTGCTGTCTTCCTGGCATCCGAGGCTTCTGACTTTGTCAATGGCCTGATCCTGTACGTCGATGGCGGCATTCTGGCTTACATCGGCAAGCAGCCTCAGTAATGGCTGAGGATATCCCAAAGGACTGAGCACGGCGGCAGCCGGGCAGGCTTTGCCTGCTGGCTGCCGCTTTTTGTGTTTGTATGGGAAAGGATGTTATGTTATAATGGAAAAACAGCATAAAGACGCAGTATGGGTGCCCCATGCCGAGATCGAGCCGGAGGTGTGCGGCAAGGGCGTAAAGCGCCGCATTCTGGCCTACAGCAAGGATGCCATGTGCGTGGAAAATACCTTTGAGACCGGCGGTGTGGGTGCCATGCACTGCCACCCGCACACGCAGGTCACCTACATCGTCTCCGGCCGCTACCGCTTTACCATCGGCGACGAGACCCGCGAGGTGGGCCCCGGCGACACCCTGCTCAAGCAGGACGGCGTGATGCACGGCTGTGTGTGTCTGGAAGGCGGCGTGATGCTGGACTTCTTTACCCCCATGCGCGAGGACTTTGTATAACACCTGCACCTGCAGGAGAAGATCATAAAAGGAGAAGAAACTACTATGAAGATCGCACTCATCAACGAGAACAGTCAGGCCGCCAAGAATGGCATCATTGAAGCTGCCCTGAAAAGGTGGTGGAGCCCATGGGCTACGAGGTGGTCAACTACGGCATGTACGCTGCCGACGATGCTGCCCAGCTGACCTATGTGCAGTGTGGCATTCTGGCTGCCATCCTGCTGAACAGCGGCGCAGCCGATTACGTCATCACCGGCTGCGGCACCGGCGAGGGTGCCATGCTGGCTCTGAACAGCTTCCCCGGCGTGATCTGCGGCCATGTGGAGGACCCTGTGGATGCCTATACCTTTGCCCACGTGAACGACGGCAACGCCGTTGCCATGCCGTTTGCCAAGGGCTTCGGCTGGGGCGGTGAGCTGAACCTTGAGTACTGCTTCGAGAAACTGTTCGGCTTCGGCCACGGTCAGGGCTACCCCAAGGAGCGCGTGGAGCCTGAGCAGCGCAACAAGAAAATTCTGGACGGCGTGCGTGCCGCTACCTTCAAGCCGCTGATCGAGTGCCTGAAGAGCATCGATCAGGACCTGCTGAAGGGCGCTGTGGCCGGTGCAAAGTTCAGCGAGCTGTTCTTCGCCTCCTGCAAGGACGAGGAGCTGGCAGCATACGTCAAGACGCTGCTGTAAGAGGATGCTGCTATGGGCTGGCTTTATCATCTGAACGCAGGCATTACCCATGGACTGGAAGGCTTTCTGGAGACCGCAGTGCCCATGATCGCGGGCCTTGCCGAAGTGATCGGTCTGTTCATCATCGTCACCAGTCTTATCAAGGCCACCTACCACTATGTGCGGGCGACCTTCTTCCATGACCACCATGATTTCCACCACGAGATGAGCAGCGGCCTGACCACGGCGCTGGAATTCCTGATGTCGGCGGAGATCGCAAAGACCTTCCTTTTGCAGAATCTGGAGTCGGTGGTGCCGCTGGCTGCCACCTTTGCGCTGCGCGCCATGATGAGCCTGATGCTGCACTGGGAAATGCAGGGCGGACACCGCTCCGGCCGCAAAAAAGCGGAAAACGACACAGAAGCGGAAAAGAATGACTAGTGCGCAGCTGAAAACAGAGTTTTGCCAAACTTTTGCCGTGATAACTTTCTTTGCGTTGTGAAAAACGTAAAACCTTGACATGAGCCCTTGACACTTTTGCACAAAGGGACTATACTCTTGCCATCGAAAGCAAAGGCGCTGACGGAAGAGATTCCGCCAGCGCCTTTTGTGTTTTCGGGGATATTGCCGCTCGGGGGAGGATAGAGGGTCTCCTGAGTGCAAATGAAGCGTTCCTGCGTGCGATCGGCACGGGGAACACCGCACACGCCAAAAGGTTCTGGTGGCCTTGCGGCATCACATTCGTGGGAGGTATGAAAAGTTATGTTCAGCTCCGTCAACACCTGTTGGACGCTCGTGGGGGCGTTCCTCGTCTACTTTATGCAGGCGGGCTTCGCCTTGTGCGAAGCCGGTTTCACCCGTGCCAAGAACACCGGTAATATTCTGATGAAGAATATGATGGACTTCTGCATCGGCACCCCGTGTTACTGGATCATCGGCTTTGGCCTGATGTTCGGCGGCACCGGCGCACTGATCGGCGGCTTCGACCCGTTCATTCAGGGCGATTACAGCCATCTGGGCCTGGATATCCCGCTGTGGGTCTACATCGTGTTCCAGACCGTGTTCTGCGCAACGGCTGCCACCATCGTTTCCGGCTCCATGGCCGAGCGCACCAACTTCAAGGCTTACTGCGTTTATTCTGCTGCGATCTCGCTGGTGGTCTATCCCATCTGCGGCCACTGGATGTGGGGCGGCGGCTGGCTGCAGAGCATGGGCTTTCATGACTTTGCAGGCTCTGCAGCAGTCCACAATGTGGGCGGTGTCATCGCTCTGCTGGGCGCATGGATGCTGGGTCCCCGCATCGGCAAGTACGACAAGAACGGCAAGCCTCACGCCATTCCCGGCCACAACCTGACCGCCGGTGCTCTGGGCGTGTTCATCCTGTGGTTCTGCTGGTTCGGCTTCAACGGCGGCTCCTCTCTGAGCCTTGCCACCGACGAGGCCATGACCATGACCGGTCTGGTCTGCTTCAACACCAACCTTGCTGCAGCCGTTGCCACCTGTGTGACCATGATTTTCACCTGGCTGCGCTACGGCAAGCCCGATGTCTCCATGACCCTGAACGGTTCTCTGGCCGGTCTGGTGGCGATCACTGCAGGCTGCGATACCGTTTCTCCCTTCGGCGCATTCTTCATCGGCTTTGTGGCCGGCTTGCTCGTTGTTCTGAGCGTTGAGTTCTTCGATAACATCGCCAAGGTGGATGACCCTGTTGGTGCAGTTTCCGTCCACTTTGCAAACGGCGTGTGGGGCACCATTGCGGTGGGCCTGTTCTCCACCGGTGCCAACACTGAGCACGCAGGTCTCTTCTACGGCGGCGGTCTGGCACAGCTGGGCACCCAGCTGCTGGGCCTCGTTACCGTTGACATCTACGTTGTCGTTGTGATGTTCATTATCTTCAAGCTCATCGATAAGTTCATCGGCCTGCGCGTTCCCGCAGAGGTGGAGATCGACGGTCTGGATATCCACGAGCATGGTCTGGCATCCGCTTACGCTGGTTTCTCCATCTCCGATGCAAACTCTGCTGCCATGGTGCCCAACGAGAACACCGACCTCGGCGAGGACGATGTGACCAAGGCCACCGACAAGCAGATCAGCGCTGCCGTTCCTGTGGTGCGCGAGCCTTCGCCCGTGATCCACGATGGCGTGTACGACACCGGTATGCACAAGGTGTCCATCATTGCAAAGCTTTCCAAGTTCGATCAGCTCAAGACTGCCCTCAACGATCTGGGCGTTACCGGCATGACCGTCACGCAGGTGATGGGCTGCGGCATCCAGAAGGGCACTTCCGAAAAGTACCGCGGCGTGCCTGTGGATACCACCCTGCTGCCCAAGATCAAGGTGGAGGTGATCGTCTCCAAGATCAGCGTGGACGCTGTGGTGGAGGCCGCCAAGAAGGCACTGTACACCGGACACATCGGCGACGGCAAGATCTTTGTGTACAACGTGACCCGCGTGGTCAAGATCCGCACCGGCGAAGAGGACTTTGCCGCCCTGCAGGATGTGGAGTAAAGCTCCCGAATTCTAACAGCTGTCCCGCTGCGGTGCAGGTGCACCGGCACGACACCGGCCTCTGTACAGCGGCGTGATATACGCGTTTGCGTCAGCAACGAAAGCTCCAGTGGAGCTTTCGAGTGACCAAACGGTCTGCGAAAGCAGATGGAGGGGCCTCGCCCCGACAAAATCCCTTTGTTCTCCTTTTTCCTTTTTTCTGATCCGACTCAAAAGCCCGCTTCTGCGCACAAAGAAGCGGGGCTTTTGGCATTTGTTTTACCGGGTATGTGAAAGTTGTATAATATCCTTTGCCGTTCTTTGGTTGACATTGATAGAAAAACATGTTATGTTTTGGCGCATATAGACAAAATCAGATCGAAAATAAGAGAGGTGCGGGGAAGAAACATGTGGAAAATGAAGGAATGGTTCCTGCATTATAAGGAAGCGATCCGGGTCTCGCTTCTGGCGCTGTTCCGCTGGACGCTTCTGGCTGTGTGCACCGGCGTGCTGTGCGGCGGCATCGGAACGCTGTTCCATCTGGCAGTGGAATGGGTGACCGAGCAGCGCACGGAGCATGTCTGGCTGCTATGGCTTCTGCCTGCGGCGGGCATCGCCATCACGGCTCTGTATAAGGCGACGGGCTGTGTCGGCAAGGGCACCAACGATGTGCTGCGGGCTGTGCAGGACGGCAGCTCGGTGACGCCGTGGCTGGTCCCGGCCATCTTTCTGGGCACTGTGCTCACCCATCTGTGCGGCGGCTCGGCCGGCCGCGAGGGCGCAGCGCTGCAGATGGGTGGCAGCATCGGCTGGAATATCGGCCGGGTGCTGCACTTCAACAATCATGACTGCCGCACGGCTACCGTGTGCGGCATGGCGGCATTTTTTTCGGCGCTGTTCGGTACGCCGCTGACCGCGACCCTGTTTGCGATGATGGTGGTGGATGTGGGCCTGATGCTGACCGTGGCGTTCGTGCCGGGCTTTCTGGCGGCGCTTATTGCATACAGCATCTCGCTGAAGGCCGGCATTGCGCCCACACGGTTTGTGATGGAAGCGCCGCCGCTGGATGCCCGGACGGTGGTGCGCACCGCCGTGCTGGCCATGTGCTGCGCGGTGGTGGCGGTGATTTTCTGCCAGATGCTGCACTTTTTTGAGCATGAGATCCCCAAACTGCTGCCGAATCCGTGGGTGCGGGCTGCTGCAGGCGGTGCGGCTGTGGTGGCACTGTCCTACCTGATGGGGGTGGGCCGTTATAACGGTGCCGGCATGGATGTCATTATGGATGCCGTTGAGCTGGAGCAGGCTCTGCCGTGGGACTTTGTGTGCAAAATGGTGCTTACGGTGCTGACCCTGAGCGTGGGCTTCAAGGGCGGCGAAGTGGTGCCGAGCTTTTACATCGGCGCAACGTTTGGCTGCGTGGTGGGGCCGCTGCTGGGGCTCCCGGCGGGCTTTTCTGCTGCAGTGGGTCTGGTGTGCGTGTTCTGCGGGGCGACCAATACGTTGGTGGCTTCCATTGTACTGGCGGCTGAGCTGTTCAGCGGGGCCGGGTTTGAGCTGATGGCTCTGGCCTGCGGCCTGAGCTATATGTTCTCCGGCTATCACAGCCTGTATTCCAGTCAGGGATTCCGCACCAGCAAGCTTTTTTCGGAATTCCTGCAGCCGAAGGAAGAAAAATGAAGAAAAAATTTCATGGCTGCGTCTCTTGATTTTTTCCGCGGGACGTGCTACAATCAGCGTAGTTTCATCCTGTAAAAGCGATGATGCGGACAAACTGAGTTCCCGTCTCCATGATGCAGAGAGGGCTGCCCCGCAAGGGTGCTGCAAGCAGCCTGTCATGTGCCGGAGCTCTACCACCGCAGAGCGCAGAGGAGAACCTCTGCCGGGTGCGCCCGTTACAGCACAGCGAGTGGCACGCAGAGGCGTGCAATTCGGGTGGAACCGTGGAACGTTTCTGACTTTTTCAGGCGCTTCATCCCGTGAGTAAGTGTGCGGGATGAAGCGCTTTTTTGTTTTACTTTATCAGTCAAAGGAGCAAACATTATGAAGATCATCTATAAGGACGGTCATGTGGACGAGTGCCCGCAGGATCAGGAACTGCACGTCATCCGCCACACCGCAGCCCACATCATGGCGCAGGCCATCAAGCGCCTGTATCCGCAGGCTGATTTCGCCTTCGGCCCCGCTACCGAGAACGGCTTCTACTACGATGTCGATCTGGGCGACCAGAAGCTCAGCGACGAGGATCTGGCAAACATCGAAAAAGAGATGCGCAAGATCGTCAAGGAGAACCTGCCCATCAAGCCTTTCATCCTGCCCCGCGCCGAGGCCGTGAAGCTGATGGAAGAGCGCAAGGAGAACTACAAGATCGAGCACATGGCTGATCTGGCCGATGAGACCGAGTTCAGCTTCTTCCAGCAGGGCGAGTACGTGGATATGTGCATCGGACCCCACCTGACCTACACCAAGGCGCTGAAGGCCTTCAAGATCACCCAGCAGTCCGGCGCATACTGGAAGAACGACAAAGAAAACAAGATGCTCACCCGCATCAATGGCGTGGCCTTCCGCAATCAGGAGAGCTGGATGCATGGGAGAAGGAGCAGCAGGAGGCCCGTGAGCGCGATCACCGCAAGATCGGCAAGGAAATGGGCCTGTTCATGACCGACGATCTGGTTGGCCGCGGCCTGCCCATGTTCCTGCCCGCAGGCTACACCGTCTGGCAGGAGCTGGAGAACTATATCAAGGAGAAGGAGCGTGCACGCGGCTACCTGCACGTTATGACTCCCTGCATCGGCACTGTGAACCTGTATAAGACCTCCGGTCACTGGGATCACTACCGTGAGAACATGTTCCCCGCCATGGAGATGGAGGGCGAGAGCTATGTTCTGCGCCCGATGAACTGCCCCCACCACATGATGATCTACGCAAATCGTCCCCATTCTTACCGTGACCTGCCCATGCGCATCGGTGAGATCGCCCACGATTTCCGTTACGAGTCCTCCGGCACCCTGAAGGGCATCGAGCGCGGCCGTCACTTCTGCCAGAACGATGCTCACCTGTTCTGCACCCCGGAGCAGATCAAGAGCGAGGTCGCAAACGTGTGCGACCTGATCTTTGAGGTGTACAAGGACTTCAACATTACCGATTACCGCTGCGTGCTGAGCCTGCGTGATCCTGCCGATAAGAAGAAGTACCACGACGATGATGCCATGTGGAACCATGCAGAGCAGGCCCTGCGCGAAGTGCTGACCGAGCTGGGCATCCACTTCACCGAGGAGATCGGCGAGGCTGCCTTCTACGGCCCCAAGCTGGACGTGAACGTCAAGCCCGCCGTGGGTGCCGAGTACACCCTGTCCACCTGCCAGCTGGACTTCTGCCTGCCCGCAAAGTTCCACCTGACCTACGTGGACAAGGACGGCACCGAAAAGACCCCCGTGGTGCTGCACCGCGCCATCCTGGGCTCTCTGGACCGCTTCATGGCTTACCTGATCGAAGAGACCAAGGGCAAGTTCCCCACCTGGCTGGCTCCCACGCAGGTCAAGGTGCTGCCCGTCTCCGAAAAGACGCTGGACTACGCCGAGGGCGTGACCGAAAAGCTGGTGGAAGCCGGTGTCCGTGTTGTGCTGGACGACGACAACCAGAAGATCGGCTACAAGATCCGCGAGGCACAGCAGGTGGACCGTGTGCCCTATATGCTGGTTCTGGGTGCCAAGGAAGCCGAGGCAGGCAACATCTCGGTGCGTGACCGCAAGGGCGAGACCACCACGATGGAGCTGGATGCGTTCATCGCAAAGGTGACTGCCGAGATCCGCAACCGCAGCCTGTAAGCAGACACTGCAAAACACAAAGCGCCGCTTTCCCGGCAGGGGAGAGCGGCGCTTTTTTTGCATGGCAACAACGAATGTAAGGATCCGTATGGATGCCGCAAACTGAAAAAAATACCGCCGCCTTGACTTTTTTGCAAGGATGCATATAATAAGGGTAGAGAAAGTTGATAGAGATTGAGTATTGCATCGGTCTCACACAAAAGTGAACCCCCTCGGAGTTGCCGCTCCAAGGGGGTTCTTGTGCTTACTTGCCCTTGCGGTGACTATCAAGCCACTTGCACAGATAGTTTGCCGTTACCTGCGCTGCGACAGCCACGAGAAAGTTGCCTAAAATTGAGTTCATCGGTCCTCACCCCCTTCTGATGCCAGAATGGGAAGGGCAGCGCGACCAGTATAGCACAAAAATCGACAGTGTGCAATTTTCGGCAAATAACAACACATAAACGGGAAGGCCCTGTTCCGATCGGAACGGGGCCTTCGCTTATGTTATATACTCCGTAAAGAGAGTTACACGTTTTCCTTCTGGACGCTCTTGACGGCCAGAGCCTTGGCGGGCTTCATCAGCAGCACGCACACGCCGTTGAAGAGAACGGAACCCACGATGAAGGTAATGAAGAACTGGGGCAGGTGGGTGGCCAGAGCGGTGGTGTCGATGCAGGCCACAGTCAGGTAGGCAAAGCCCACGTTGTTCAGCACCTTGGGTGCGTAGGGGTGCAGGATGATGAGGATGAACAGCACCACGGCCAGCGGGATGAGGAAGCCGAAGAAGCCGCCCAGCACCGGGGTCAGGGCCGTGATGGAAAGCAGAGCGATCACAGTGAGGATCAGGCCCACAAGACCACCCAGCTCAACGGTGACGAAGCGATCCTTCACATCGCCTTCCAGCGTGAACATCATGATATTGCTCAGAAAGATCAGCCAGCTGTACTCCAGACCGGTCACATGGATGATGGCATTGGCAATCAGGATCCACACCAGCAGCATCAGGCGGAAATACAGCAGAAAGCGCTTGGTAACGGCTTCATTCATGATAAAATACCTCTTTCTTGATCGTATTGGAAAGCTTTGCTTTCACTAAAGGACGCTTTTTGACAGGTAAAACCTGCATTGATGCCGCCATTATACAATATTTACATGGCAAAAACAATACTTTTGCAAGAATAAATTGCATATTTTGGAAATTTTAACTTGCGGAACGAAGGGACGATTGAAAAATGGCAGAGCGAGGCGGAGCCATTTCAAATTGTTTTTCTGTCCAAAATGGAGTATAATGAGACAATAAATATTCTGCCGCGGCTGCGGCTCAGATACGGGAGGAACCTTATATGAACAAACCGGTACTGGTGGTCATGGCGGCTGGCATGGGCAGCCGCTACGGCGGCATGAAGCAAATCGACCCGGTGGGGCCGAACGGTCAGGTGATCGTGGATTATTCCCTTTACGATGCCCGCCGCGCAGGCTTTGAGACGGTGGTCTTTGTTATCAAGCATGAGATCGAGGATGCTTTCAAGGCAGCCATCGGCGAGCGTGTATCCAAGGCCATGAACGTGAAATACGCCTTCCAGCAGCTGGATGAGCTGCCCGCAGGCTTTGCCGTGCCGGAGGGCCGTGTCAAGCCCTGGGGCACCTGCCACGCCGTTCTGGCTGCAAAGGACCTCATCGACGGCCCGTTTGCAGTCATCAATGCCGATGATTATTACGGCCCGGAGGCCTTCCGGGTGATGTATGATTACCTGTCCACCCACGAGGACGGCAGCTATTACGACTACTGCATGGTAAGCTATCTGCTCCGGAACACTGTCTCCGAGAATGGCAGCGTGGCCCGCGGCGTATGCGTGACCGACCCCGACGGCACCCTGCACAGCGTGACCGAACGCACCCGCATTGAAACGTATGAAAACGGCGTACACTTCACCGAGGACGGCGGCGCAAGCTGGACCGACCTGCCCGGCGATACCCCGGTGAGCATGAACCTGTGGGGCTTTGGCAAAAGCTTTCTGGACGAAGCCGAGCAGCGCTTTGCGGGTTGGCTGACCGAAAATCTGCCTAAAAACCCGCTCAAGTGTGAGTATTTCCTGCCGCTGGTGGTCACGGAGCTGATCGAAGAGGGCAAGGCAAAAATCAGGTGCTGCGCAGCACGGATAAATGGTACGGCGTTACCTACCGTGAGGACAAGCCGCTGGTGGTGGAAGCCATCGCCCGCAAAACGGCAGAGGGCCAGTACCCGGAAAATCTGTGGGCCTGACCATTTAAAATGCCCTCCGCTTGGCTCTGGGCACCCGGCACAACTTTTCTGTAAAAACAAAAATCGGAAACGACCGCAGTCGTTTCCGATTTTTTTAACGTTTAATCACTTATTTTGTCTGGGGAGGGGTAAGAGATGCCCCTTCATCCGAGAAGATCCAGAGCGTTTCATCGATATGAGAGCCACTCCTAGAGTAGGGTGTCACCTTGACGCGGAAGGTGGTGTCGTCGGTCTTTTTATAGGTGTGCTCCACGATGTCGCCGGTCAGGACCTTGCTGCGGATATAGTTGTAGTCCAGCAGGTCCGCCAGACTCTCGCGGTAGGCGGGCTGCACCTGCGTATCACGGTACTGCTGCAGAACGGCGAGGAAAGAGCCGCCGGAGGTGTCCAGAATTTTCTGGAAATAGTCCGGGACGATCACGCCGCGCATACGGTCGGTCTTCAGATCCACAACGAACACGCTCTTGTACTTGGGGGCAAGGACCCGCAGGAAATGCTCGGCATCCCGCTTTTCGGTCAGGGTCTGCTCCAGCTTCTCGTTCAGGCCCCGCAGCTGGCGCTCCTGGCCGTTGCGGGCATAATAGGCCTGCTTGTCCTGCCGCATGGCAGCTTCGGCCTGATTCATGGCATCGTCCAGCCGGTGCAGGTCGTTGGTGCTCTGGATGCCCACCGAGATCTCATATTCCTTCGCGCGCAGGAAAGCACGCATCTTGTCCACAGCCACCCACACGCTGTAGGGCGGCTGGTTCGGGGTGAGGATCACGAATTCGTCACCTCCGATGCGGTAGATGCGGCTGGAAACAAAGAACTTGCGGGCCGCATTGGCAATGAAGCAGAGCATGGCATCGCCGCTGCGGTGGCCCAGATGGTTGTTGATCTCGTGCAGGCCCACCACATCGATGTAGGTGCACACCATGGAGTCGTATTCGCTGGCCTGCAGCGTCCGCAGATCGGTCTCGAAGAGGCTGCGGTTCAGCAGGCCAGTCAGGGTGTCGTGGCTGTAGGAGAAGTCCAGCTCCTCGCTGAGATGGTTGGCCTGTGCATCCTCACGCACCACCACGGTGGCCCATGGGTTCTGGGCGCAGCAGTTGCGGCAGGGCAGAAATTCCATGGTGATCCACACGAACTGGCCGGACACGTTTTTGCGGAAGCGGTAGGCCTCCGGCTGCTGGGTGCTGAAAACAGCGGAGCGCAGGGCCTCCAGATCGGTCTGGTCGGTGAACATCTCCGCGTCGTCTGGGTGGATCACCTTGTTCGTCACCATGCGCTCACAGTAAGCGGCAAAGTCCTCCTCGGCGTCCGAACCGGCACCGGGCAGGCGCGGATCCCGCTTGATGACCCGGTATTCGCCGGTGGAAAGATTCAGCAGGGAAAGCTCCAGCACATTATCCGCAAAGATCTGGTAGGCCTGCAGTGCCAGTGCGGTCTGCTCACTGTCGGAGACGGGGACCCGGCGGTCATGGCGCATCAGGTCGCGGCGCATCAGGTCGCGGCGCATATCCCAGTAATCCTCGCTGTTGGGCTGGGCCAGCAGGGCCTCGGCGTTCTCCACCGGCATGGGCTTGTAGAAATAATAGCCCTGCGTATACAGGCAGTCGGCGGCCTGCAGCATGGAGACCTGCTCCGGCGTTTCCACGCCCTCGGCGATGATGGGCAGATTCAGGCGGTGGGCCATATCCACCACCGATTCCACGATCTGCACGCCCTTGCTGCGGTTTTGCTGGTTCATGTCGATGAGCTTCATGTCCAGCTTGATGGCATCCACGTTGGTGTCCTTGAGCATATTCAGCGAAGAATAGCCGCTGCCAAAGTCGTCCATCATCACAGAGAAACCTTTGCGGTGCAGGCCCTGGATGGTGTTTTCCACCAGAGAAGCGTTTTCGGCCAGCATGGTCTCGGTGATCTCGGCCAGCAGGAGCTTGGGCTCCAGCTGATACTTTTCCACAAGGTTGGAGAAGATCTGCGGCACGTCCAGATTGACGATATCCACCACAGAAACGTTCACAGATACAGGCACAAGATTGCTGCCGCTCTCCTGCCACTTGTGCAGGGTCTTGCAGACAGACTCCCAGATGTACTGATCCAGCTGGGTCACAAGGCCGGTGCTTTCCAGCAGGGGCATGAACTCAGACGGGGGCACGCAGCCGCGGGTGGGGTGGTTCCAGCGCACCAGTGCTTCCATGCCAACGATGGCGCGGGTCATGCTGTTGCACTTGGGCTGCAGAAAGAAGCAGAACTCGTGATTTTTCAGGGCGTGCTCCAGCTCGCTCAGCAGCTGACGCTGCTTCTTGAGACGGCTGAGCATGGCCGGAGTAAAGGGGTGCATACCGCCTACGGCCGGGCTGGGGTCTACCGATGCGATCTGTGCAAGTGCATCGGGTTGCAGTGCGCCGACATTTTCATTCGACTTCAGTTCTTCGGACATGATAAATCCCTCGCTGTTGGATGTTTTCGACAAAAAATGGCATTTTAGAAAACAGTATAGCACGATTTTAAACCTTTGAAAATAGATATTTAAAACATTGCGACATTGCGGCAAAAAAAGAACGGAACGCCAGACGGGTCCGGAAGGCGGGGCATAAAAAGACCGCTGCATTCCTGTGCAGCGGTCTTTTGGGCAGCGGTCTCAGGCATCCTTGCGGGTGTCGGAGCCGTTTTTCTTCGGTTCTTCTTCGGGGCTTTCCCGGCGGGCAAGACCAAGGCGCAGGGCCTTGAGGGTGGTCTTTTTTACGCCATGCTTCAGGCCGGGGAAGGCGCGCAGCATGCGGCGCGGGCCAACGATGCGGGGGGTGCGCAGCAGCTGGGCCTGCATTTCATCGCTGCGGGCCTGCAGCTCCTCGGCCAGCTGTTCCAGACGCAGCAGCTCGGCAGCGCGCTCCATCGTGCCCTTGGCGGCCAGCTGTGCAGCTTTGGCGGCTTCGGCCGTGTTGAGCTTGGCGATCTCGGAAGCACGCTTTGCGGCCTCGCGGGCCTCTTCGGTCTTGGCACGGACGGCGGCCAGCGTTTCACGCAGGGCGCGCTTTTTCGGTGCGGCTTCGCGGGCCTCAGCGGCAGCAAGCTTGAGCTGCAGGCGCTGCTCGTCCAGCTTCTGGTCGGCGTTCAGGGTGGTGGTGCCCAGCAGCTGGGTCATGGCATCGCTGACGGCATGGATACTGTCAGCCAGCTGCTCCATGGCATCCAGCGTCTTGGCCAGACCGGAGGCGGCAAAGGCCGTAACGACTACGTCTGCCGCGTAGACTGCATAGAGCACACACATAACGACAAAGCCCACAAAGGGCGGGACCATATCCACAAGACCGGCGACGACCGGGTGGACGATGCGCATGACCACCAGCGTGCCCACGCCCCACAGCAGGCTGAATTCCAGACAGATATAGCCGCCAATGTTGAAGGGAAAGTCGCTGTAGTCCCACCAGCGGGTGTGATAAAGCTTATACAGTGCCCAGCCGCCTACCAGTTCCAGCGCACTGGGCAGGATGACACCGCCGATGTACAGCAGCAGGACGCTGTTCTGCAAAGGGGTCAGGGTGAACAGCACAATGACCATGCCGAAGCCGTAAATGGGGCACACCGGGCCGTTGAGAAAGCCGCGGTTCACCAGCTGACCGGTGGTGGCGGCGGCAAAGATGACCTCCAGACACCAGCCGGTGCAGGAATAAATGAGGAAGAAGGCCAGCACATGATACAGCGAAAAGCCGCATACTGTGGTGGTCGTGAGAAAGTTGAGCATAAAACACCTCCTGTGAGAATCATGCTGCTGTGCAGGTCAGTTCTGTTTTTGTACGATCTTGTATTCATCGCCCGACTCAAAGAACGGGCAGGCAGCTGTGCTGCGGGAAAGATAGCGGGCCATCTCGTCCTCGTCCAGACAGCCGCCCTGAGCACAGTACCAGCTGCCGTACTCGTCCTGCACATTGTTCAGGCAGATCTCGCAGGGGTCATTCATTGCCTTCGCCTTCCTGTGCAGCCTTGGCAGCAGCCTCGGCCTCGGCCGCTTCGCGGGCCTGACGCTTGAGGATCTTCGGCTCGATCCAGGTCACGCTGGCGGGGTCTGGGTCCTTGCGGGCGATCAGGGTCTTGATCTTGATGCCCATTTCGGTGAACATGCCCTCGTGTTCGGTGCGGATGTTCCACTCCGGCTCGTTCTCATGGAGGTCAAAGGTCATCCACTCGATGTCGTAGCCGGAAGCGGGGAAGTATTCCAGACTGTCGCGGAACAGATCATCGTCGTCGGTCTTGAAGTAGATCTCGCCGCCGTCCTTGAGGAACTCACGGTAGTTGATGAGCTGGCGCGGGTAGGTGAGGCGGTGCTTGTGGGAAGAGCCGTTCTTGCTCCACGGATTGCAGAAGTTGATGTAGATGCGGCTGACCGTATCCTCGGCGGTAATGACCCCCTTGATGCGCTCGATGTCGGTGCTCATGATCTTCACGTTGTCGATGGGGCGGCCTGCAGCCTGATAGGCGGCTTCGATCTTGCGCTTGGCGAGGATGAGCACCTTATCGGTGATATCGATGCCCAGATAGTTGTTTTCCGGGTGGGCGCAGGCCAGCTGGGAGATGAAGCCGCCCTTGCCGCAGCCCAGTTCCAGCACAAAGGGCTGCTCCGGGCGGGCGTACTGGGCGTGCCACTTGCCGCCCCAGATCAGCGGCTCGTGCACATGGAAGTCGGCTGCCATCAGCTCGTCGTGGGCATAGGGTTTGAAACGCATTCTCATAGTTTGTTGTTCTCCTTGATGTTGTGAACCCTCTCAGCCTCGCATTCGCTCGGCAGCTCCCCCGAAAGGGGGAGCTTTTTGACCATAAGAGGGAAAGCTATTCGGTTTTGCAATAGAAGCCCCCTGAGAGGAAAGACTTCCCCCGGTCGGGACAGATTCTCCCGCGCCGGGGAGAAATGTCACTGCAGGTGACAAAGAGAGGAACAGATGTCACGCAAGTGACAAAAAGGGGAGCAGTGGCATCGAGCAGCGATGACGGAAGGAGTTATTTCGTCTTTCTTAAAAATTCCTCCACCTGTTCCGGTGCAGCGGCGCAGCTGCCCTGACAGATGCCGGGCTTGCCGCCGCCGCGTCCGTTCAGGGCGGCGTTCAGGGCTTTGGTCAGGGCGCGCACATCGCCGTCTGCCTGCGCGATGCAGTAGCCGGTGCCCTTTTCGGTGGGGGTCAGGGCGGCGCAGAGACCGGTGGTGGCTTCGGTCAGGCGCACCGCCAGCCGGTGCAGGCCGTCCGGGTCAAGGCCGGGCACTGTGCGGATGGCATCCTCACCGGGGTTTGCCAGCTGGGCAAGTGCATCGAACAGCTGAGAACATACGCCAAAGTGTGTAAACTTGAGCGCAGTATACTCATCGTAGACGCGATGCACCGCCACAGCGGTCTGGTCGGCCTTGGCCGAGAGCAGCGCCCCGATCTCTGCCTGCCGGGCACGCATAGCCTGTGCAGCAAGCAATGCCCGCTGGCCGCACACCACGCTCAGCCGCACGCCGCCCTTGTAGTTCTCGCTGGCCAGAATTTTGATCTGTCCCACCTGTCCGGTGGTGTGGGTGTGGGTGCCGCAGCAGGCGCAGACATCCGCACCGGGAATGGTCACGATGCGCACCTGCCCTTCGATCTCCTTTTTGGAGCGGTAGACAAGGGCGGCAAGCTCCTCCCGGGTGGGGTAGCTGACCAGCACCGGCACATCCTGCCACACGATGCGGTTGGCGGCAAGCTCGGCTGCCTGCAGGCCCTCGGCAGAAATGGGCACGCTGGTGTCCATGCGCACAGCCTCGGAACCGATGTGGAAGCCCACGTTCTCGGCCCCGAACATCTGGTGCAGGATGCCGGAAAGAATGTGCTCACCGGTGTGCTGCTGCATTTTGTCAAAGCGCCATTCCCAGTCGATGCAGCCGGAAACGGCAGTGCCGGGCACAGCGCTTTCCGGCAGAGCGTCCACGCTGTGCCAGAGGATGCCGTCATGCTCGTGCACATCGGTCACATTCAGCGTGGCACCGTCCGGCAGGGTCAGGGTGCCCCGGTCGGCAGGCTGACCGCCGCCCTCCGGGTAGAACACCGTGCCGTCCAGCGCAATGCGCCCGCCGCCGGTCTTTTCGTCCGGCTCTGCGGCAAGGATGGTGCTCTCGCACTGGGTGCGGAAAGCGTCCTGTTCAAAATATTTTTCTGTGCGCTGCATGGTACCTCCAAAAACCCTCTCAGTCATCGCTGCGCGATGCCAGCTCCCCCGAAAGGGGAGCTTTTTCTCTGGAGGGGAAATAAGACTTCCGGGCTGAAGGTGCCTCTCACCAAGCCATCGTCTGAAGCTCCCCCTTCGGGGGAGCTGGCGCGAAGCGCCTGAGAGGGTTATCCCGTAAAAATAAGTATACCACGTTTTTTGCCTGTGGAAAATAGTCTGCGGATATGTTATGATAGGAAACAACGATATTCCCATAAAATGTTAAAAATGAGGAAGGTAATAGCATGCGTGAAAGTGGAATCCTGATGCCGGTGTCCAGCCTGCCCGGCCCTTACGGTATTGGCTGCTTTGGCAAGGAAGCATTCAAGTTTGTGGATTTTCTGGCACAAGCGGGCCAGAAGATCTGGCAGATCCTGCCGCTCAGTCCCACCGGCTACGGTGACAGCCCCTATCAAAGCTGCTCGGCCTTTGCGGGCAACCCCTATTTTATCGACCTCGACGCTTTGAAGGAAGAAGGCCTGCTCACCGCCGCCCAGCTCAAGGCCGAAAAATGGGGCACAGACCCCAAAGAGGTGGACTACGGCACTTTGTATGTGAGCCGCTTTAAAGTCCTGCGCACCGCCTACGCCGCATGGCGCAAGCAGTGCGCTGGGCTGCACGGCTGCAGCTATTACTTCCCGGATGATTATTATGCCTTTACCCTCGCCAATGAGGAATGGCTGGACGACTACGCCCTGTACATGGCCCTGAAAGTGGCCAACGGCATGAAGAACTGGGTGGAGTGGGACAAGCCCTACCGCCTGCGCGACAAGAAGGCCCTTGCTGCCTTTGCCGCCGAAAACGAGGAAGAAATCGGGTTCTGGAAGTTCGTGCAGTACAAGTTTGCGGCCCAGTGGCAGGCGGTGAAGGCCTACGCCAACAAAAAGGACGTGCAGATTTTGGGCGACATCCCCATCTATGTCTCTGCCGACTCGGTGGATGCATGGGTGGGCGGCGCGCTGTTTGAGCTGGACGCCGACGGCGGCTTTGCCCGTGTGGCGGGCTGCCCGCCGGATTACTTCTCTGCCGACGGTCAGCTGTGGGGCAACCCGCTGTACAACTGGGCCTACCACAAAAAGACTGGCTACGCGTGGTGGGTGCGCCGGTTGCGCCACGCACTGGGCATCTACGACCTGCTGCGCATCGACCACTTCCGCGGCTTCGATACCTATTGGGCCATCCCGGCGGACAGCACCACCGCCCGCACCGGTAAGTGGGAGAACGGCCCCGGCATGGAGCTGTTCGATGCGCTGGAAGCTGCCCTTGGCAAGCTGCCCATCATTGCCGAGGATCTGGGTGAACTGTTCCCCAGCGTGCGAAAGCTGCTGGCCGACAGCACCTTCCCGGGCATGAAGGTGCTGCAGTTCGCCTTCAGCGGCGGGGACAGCGAGTATCTGCCCCACAACTACATCAAGAACAGCGTAGTGTATCCCGGCACCCACGATAACACCACCCTGACCGACTGGTGGGAGAACGGCGCTTCCGAAAAGGAAAAGGCTGCCGCTGCCGCTTACCTGCACCTGACCGGCGTAAAGCCCACCGCAAAGGAGCTGGCGGCCATCCGGACCGATGATGTCCGCATCGCTCTGCTGCGCGCAGCGCTGGGGTCGGTGGCTGACCGGGCCATCATCCCCATGTACGACTGGCTGGGTCTGGGCGCGGAAGCACACCTGAATACCCCCGGCAAGCTGGGCGGAAACTGGGCATGGCGCGCCGCAGACGGCTTTGCAGCCAAGGCACTGGCCAAGACCATCCACGACGAGTGCAGTGTGTACTGCCGCGTATAAACAGAAGGCACAGAGCGGCGGGAGCTTAGCAATTTGACGAAAATATAAAAACTCCGGCAGAAAATTGTGCGTTTTGCTGGTAAAATCGGAAGCTGAATGGTATAATGTTGCTAAAGCGGCATTATGCCATTTTTCTTTGCCTGATGCGTTCCCGGCATTTCCGGAAACAGGGCGGGCGCGAGATGCATAATGCGGCAGATGGTTCCTGAACGTATGGGGAACAGGTGACTGCACGCGGGATACGGGAGCGCCGCGTGCGCAGATGATGGGGAAAATTACATGAAGAAAGAATGTACCGAGCAGGATCTACGGGAACTTGCGCGCTCAGCGCAGGCCGTATTTGAGGCAGTGACCCTGACCGAAGCACCGCTTTGTGACGGCTGGCAGGACGATGGCCTGCGGGTGGACTACGAGCTGCGCAATGGCCGTGTGGACTGTGTGCTGCACCGCAGAGTGGAAGCGGACGGCAAATGCTGGGAGCTGGAAATGTGCGCACCGCTGGCAGGCAATGTGCTGCCGGAAGAGCGCATGACGCCCCGGGAGCGGGAACTGTGCCGCGAGGATATGAGCCACGATTTCCTTACCGGCGTGTACAACCGCCGCTATCTGGAAACGGTGTTTGCCCAAAAGCTGGAACAGTGTGCAGCGCAGGGCCGCAAGGCGGCCGTGGCACTGGTGAGCATCGACAACGGCCAGAAGCTGCGGGATACCTACGGCCAGCCTGTGATGGACCAGCTGCACTGCTTTGTGGGCAACCAGTGGAAAAAGAGCTTTGATACCCCTGCGGTCCGCGTGGTCTGCCGCCTGACCGGCAGCATCTTTGCGGTGGGCTGTCTGGATGCCGACGGCAAGCAGCTGGCAGAGGAAATGCAGAACCTGTATCGGCAGATGCCCCGGGAATGCATCACCACCACCGGCATGATGCGCCGGGTACCCTTTACCCTGAGCTGCGGCGTGGCGAGCTTTGAGGATGTGCAGGCCAAGAACTGGCAGGCGCTGTACGAGCTGTGCGATGCACGCCTGCGGGAGGCACAGAACGCCGGCGGCGATCAGATGCGTGCAGAATAAAACCAGTGTATAAAATCCCCCTTTTGGCGCAGACTAAGGCCAGAAGGGGGATTTTTTGTATGGAAAACCAGAAAAACGACAACCTGAACCTGCTGGAAGCCGTGGTGCAGAATACCGAGATGGGCAAGAACACCTTGGAACAGATCGTGCCGATGACCGACGATGTGCAGTTCAAGGCCGAGCTGCTGCGCCAGCGCAATGTGTACCACCAGCTCAATCAGGAAGCGCACACCGCCATCGAGGCCTGCGGCGGCACCGCGCAGGGGCAGAGCGCCATGGCAAAGCTGAACACGAAAATGGGCATCAGTATGAAGACCCTCACGGACAAGTCCACCCGCAATCTGGCCGAGATGCTCACACAGGGCAGCGGCATGGGGGTGGTGGACTGCGTAAAGGCCCAGAAGGATTACCCCAATGCCGCGCCCGGCGCAAAGCGCCTTGCCCAAAGACTGCAGGAGTTTCAGGAGGATAGCCGGGTAAAGCTGGAACAGTTCTTGTAAAAGAAAACCCTCTCAGGCTCACTTTGTTCGCCAGCTCTCCCGAAGGGCGAGCCATTGGCAAAACGGAAAACGTTTCCGGAATGTCAAAAGCTCCCCCTTTCGGGGGAGCTGGCAATGCGAAGCATTGACTGAGAGGGTTCTTTTTTACAGTGCTTCCACCATTGCTGCCACGATCTTGGTGGCGGTGGCTACATATTCCGCAATGCTGAACTTTTTCACCACCAGCACCTCGTGGCCGTCCTCGTCAGCGTTGTCGCTCATGGCGCGCAGGATGACGCAGGGCACACCGTTCTTGGCGGCGATCTGGCTCACAGCGGCACCTTCCATCTCCACGCAGTCGGGGGCGCATTTGGCTTCAATGGCAGCCTTGGTTTCACTGTCGCCCACAAACAGGTCGCCGGTGGCGATCTTGCCCACCAGAGCCTTCACACCCGCTTCGGCGCAGGCTTTTTCGGCGGCAGCGATCAGCTCCGGGTCGCCGGTGTATTCCTTGAGGAACGGCGGGTTCTGGCAGATCATGTCCAGCTGTGCGTCGTGGTACAGCACGGTCTTGCCGATGACCACATCGCCAATGCCGATCTTCGAGGTCATATTGCCTGCGATGCCGGAAAAGATGATCTTCTCCGCGCCGAATTTTGTGATGAGCACCTGCGTGGTGGCGGCGGCATTGGCCTTGCCCATGCCGGCACAGCACACCACCACCTGTCTGCCGGCCAACGTGCCCTTGTGGTAATCCACGCCGCCGTAGGGCTCCACGGTGACGTTTTCCAGCTTTGCACACAGCTGATCGACTTCATCGGGCATTGCGCCCATAATACCGAAAATCATAGGAAACCTCTTTTACGATTTTAAATGGCCGACGCGTGCGCTCTGGCCATATATAGCGGAAGGTTATTTTTGATTTTGTAAGTTCAAAAGCCTGCGGGCTTTTGGAACTTACTTTTTCACGGGAAGGGCTTGGGACGAACCCTCTCAGTCATCGCTGCGCGATGCCAGCTCTCCCAAAGGGAGAGCTTTTATGGCTCTTCCGGTTCGCTGCAATCGAGCTCCCCCCTGAGAGGAAAGACTTCCCCCGGCCGGGGGAAGATGTCACGCAGCGACAAAAGGGGGAATCTGTCAAAACCGTCGGGTTTTGACTGAGAGGGTTTCCCTTTAAACGTTGAACAGGAACTCGATCACATCGCCGTCGTTGACAACGTACTCCTTGCCCTCGGTGCGCTGCAGACCCTTGGCCTTGACGGCGGCGTAATCGAAGTTGTTGGCTTCCAGATCGCTATAGCCAATGACGCTGGCACGGATGAAGCCGCGCTCGAAATCGCTGTGGATCTTGCCGGCAGCCTGCGGTGCCTTGGTGCCCTTGCGGATGGTCCATGCGCGGCACTCCTTCTTGCCGTCGGTCAGGAAGGAGATCAGGCCCAGCAGATCATAGCTGGCAGTGATGAGGTTGTCCAGACCGCTGGCTTCAATGCCCATTTCAGCCAGAAAAGCCTTCTTTTCCTCGGGAGAGTAGTCGGCGATATCCTCCTCGGTCTTGGCGCAGATGGGAATGTAGCGTGCGCCCTCTTCCTTGGCGCGTGCGGCCACCAGCGGGACATACTTGTTGTTTTCGATGCCCTCCATCAGGTCGTCCTCGCCCACGTTGCAGGCGTACAGCACCGGCTTTGCGCTCAGCAGACCCATCTCGTGCAGAACAGCTTGCTGCTCGGCATCGCCCTCGTCAAAATCGAAGCTGCGGGCAGGCTTGCCGGCGCTCAGGTGGTCGGCCAGCTGCTGCAGCCATGCGGCTTCGGCGGCAGCACCCTTGTTGTTGCCGCTCTTGGCAGCCTTTGCCATGCGGCCTGCGCGGTTCTGCACCACCTCAAGGTCGGACAGGATCAGCTCGTAGTCGATGGCGTCGATGTCAGCAATGGGGTCCACGGCCTCGGCCTTGGAAACATCCTCCACCACATGGATGATGTTGTCATCGTCAAAGCAGCGCACTACATGCACAATGGCGTCGCACTCGCGGATGTGGCCCAGGAACTTGTTGCCAAGGCCTGCACCCTGGCTGGCACCCTTCACAAGGCCCGCGATATCCACGAACTCCACGATGGCAGGGGTCTTTTTATTGGTCTGCCAGATCTCGGCCAGCTTGTCCAGACGCTTGTCCGGCACGGCTACGATGCCGCTGTTCGGCTCGATGGTGCAGAAGGGATAGTTTGCGGCTTCTGCGTTCTTGGTGGAGGTGATGGCATTGAACAGAGTGGACTTGCCGACGTTCGGCAGGCCGACGATACCTAATTTCATTTTATTATACTCCTTGCGAAAAAGATTTTACGCTGCGGTAAAAAGCGATATTATAACAAAATAATTGTAGCACAATGGACGTTTTTTCTCAATACTCACTTAAGTGGAAACGAAAAGCCGCCCGTGGAAAAGCAGTGCTGCTTTTCTACGGGCAGTCCTTATGATTCAGGTTGTACGGGTCTTACTTGCAGATGGCAAGGGTGCCGGACGCGGTCTCCTCAAAATGGCTGGCGTAGAATTCCTCCATCAGCCGGATGAGAGAAATGATGTCCCGGGCACCGGCGGTCTCGTAGCAGGAGTGCATGGCCAGCTGGGGCAGGCCGATGTCCACGCAGTTCATGGATACCTGTGCCATGGCAAGGTTGCCCAGAGTGCTGCCGCCGACCTTATCGGAACGGTTGGCAAAATACTGCAGCGGGACACCGGCGCGGGCGGCAAGCTCCTTTGCCACGGCCATGCTCATGCCGTCGCTGGTGTACTTCTGGCCGGCGTGGACCTTGACCACAACGCCCTCGTTCATGTAGGTGCAGTTGTTCACATCGGTGTATTCCGGGTGGTTGGGGTGCACGGCGTGGGCGTTATCGGCGCTGAACATGAAGCTGGAGGCCACCGCACGGTGGAAGTCCTCATCGCCGGGGCAGACGTTCTGCGCGATGCGGTGCAGAACGTCGTACAGGAAGGTGGAAGCTGCGCCCTGCTTGGTGCCGGAACCCACTTCTTCGTTGTCGAAAAAGGCGGCAACATTGATGGACTGGGCGCAGTGCGCGTTCAGAAAACCCTTCAGGATGCCGAACACGCACTGCTGGTCATCCAGACGGCCGGAGGAGATGAACTCCTCATTGCAGCCCCAGACGGCGGCCTTTTCGCGGATGCAGAGGAACAGGTCGCTGCCAAGGATCTGCTCTTCTGCAACCTGCAGCTCAGCGGCGACCAGCTTTTTCAGCACGCCTTCCTCGGCGGCACCGCCCAGCAGGGGCAGCATATCCACCTGCTTGTTGTAGGAAGCCTTGTCGTTGACTTCGCGATCCATGTGGATGGCCACGCTGGGGATCATCAGCAGGTCGCGGTCCAGCGTGAGCAGGCGAGAAGTGATGGCATTGTTTTCCTTTATCAGTACGCGGCCTGCCACCGACAGCGGCCTGTCCATCCATGTGGAGCAGATCATGCCGCCGTAGCCCTCGGTGTTCAGCTTGGTGTACTTCCGGCCCATGTGGATCTCGGCATTTTCCTTGATGCGGAAGCAGGGGGAATCCGTGTGGGCAGCAGCCACGTTGAAGCTGTAGTTTTCCAGCTGTTCTCCCATGCGGAATGCAAGGATGCTGGAGCCGTTGCGGCAGACGAAATAGCTCCTGCCGGGTTCCAGCTGCCACCGGCGGCTCTCCAGCAGCTCGGAAAAGCCCTCCTTCAGCAGGATGTTCCGGACGGATGCAGTGGTGTGGTATGCGGTAGGATTGCCGTCAATGAAGGACAGCAGCTCCTGTACTTCTTTTTCGATCATTGGAAGACCCTCCATGGATTTATCGATTTGGATGCTCCTATTCTACTTCTGCGGTTTGCGCTTTGCAATAGCCGGTTCTGCAGGCGGGGAAGAATTTGTTTTACATTGCGCGGGTTCTATAGTATACTATTCCTGTTGGTAAATATCGAATCGACAGGAAAGGCAGGGAACCGTCATGGAACGCAGTGATCTGCGCTATCAGGCGTATGTGGAAATATTAAAAGAGGAGCTCATCCCGGCAATGGGCTGCACAGAGCCCATTGCACTGGCTTATGCTGCGGCCCGGGCACGCGAGGTGCTGGGCGCACTGCCCGAGAGCGTGCAGCTGCAGGTGAGCGGCAGCATTATTAAGAATGTGAAGAGCGTCATCGTGCCCAACACCGGCCACCTGAAAGGCATGGAAGCCGCTGTGGCAGCGGGCATCATTGCCGGTTCGGCAGACAGAGAGCTGGAAGTCATCTCCGAGGTCAGCGAGGACAAGAAGGCTGCCATCCGGGATTACATGCAGACGGTGCCCATTTCCATCCAGCACATCGAGCAGGGGCATGTGTTCGATATCATCGTTACCGAGCGCAGCGGGGATTCCTATGCAAAGGTGCGCATTGCGGATTTTCACACCAACATCTGCCTGATCGAAAAGAATGGCCGGGTGCTCTACGAAAAGCCGCTGCTGAACGAGGAGGCCCGGCGGGACAGCCGGGCCGACCGCAGCCTGCTGAACATGAAGGACATCTGGGATTTTGCCGAGACGGTCGACCTGCAGGATGTGGCGGACCTGCTGGAACGCCAGATCCGCTATAACAACGCCATTGCAGAGGAGGGCCTTCTGGGCGACTATGGCGCGAACATCGGCCGGGTGCTGCTTTCTACCTACGGCAACGATGTGTCTATCCGGGCCAAGGCCAAGGCGGCCGCCGGTTCGGATGCCCGCATGAACGGCTGTGAGCTGCCGGTCATCATCAACTCCGGCAGCGGCAATCAGGGCATCACCTGCTCGGTGCCGCTCATTGAATATGCCAAGGAGCTGCACAGCGGCAAGGAAAAGCTTTACCGTGCCCTCATCATTTCCAATCTGGTGGCCATCCACGAAAAGACCGGCATCGGCACCCTGTCCGCCTACTGCGGCGCAGTCAGTGCTGGTGCGGGCGCTGGCGCGGGCATCGTATATCTGTGCGGCGACGGCTATCAGGCCGCCATCCACACGGTGGTCAATGCGCTGGCCATCGTGTCCGGCATCGTGTGCGACGGCGCAAAGGCCTCCTGCGCGGCAAAGATCGCATCCTCGGTGGACGCGGCCTTGCTTGGCTACAACATGTACAAGTGCCATCAGGAGTTCAAGGGCGGCGACGGCATCGTGATGAAGGACATCGAGACCACCATCAAGGGCATCGGCCGTCTGGGCAAGGACGGCATGAAGGAGACCAATGAGGAGATCATCCGGCTGATGATCGAGTAAGGCCGGGCCGGAATTGTGAAAAAATCATACAAATCCTTCTTTATTTTGTCATAACTCTTCCGTATAATAAGAAGTGGAATACTTTGCTGCTCTGCCTGCTCCGGCGGGCATCCGATAAAATGGGAGGAGATCATTATGGCCAACGAAAAGATCCTCGTTGTGGACGACGATACCAATATCTGCGAGCTGCTGCGGCTGTACCTGACCAAGGAGGGCTATCAGGTCACGGTGGCAAACGATGGCGAAGAAGGTCTGGAAAAGTTCAATCAGGTCAAGCCCGATATGGTGCTGCTGGATGTGATGATGCCCAAGATGGACGGGCTGGAGGTCTGCCGCCGCATCCGCAAGGCGGGCAACACCCCGGTGATGATGCTCACGGCCAAGGGCGAGACCTTTGATAAGGTGCTGGGCTTGGAGCTGGGTGCAGACGATTACATGGTAAAGCCCTTTGATGCCAAGGAAGTGGTGGCCCGCATCAAGGCGGTGCTGCGCCGCTGCCAGACCACCACGGCCGCTGCCGAGAGCACCGAGGGCGTGATCGAATTCGACAACCTGCGTCTGGACATGAACAGCTATGAGCTGCGGGTCAAGGGCAAGGTGGTGGAGGCTCCCCCCAAGGAGCTGGAACTGCTGAACTGTCTGGCCTCCCATCCGAACCGCGTCTACACCCGCGACCAGCTGCTGGACGAGGTGTGGGGCTTTGAGTATTACGGCGACAGCCGCACCATTGATGTGCATGTCAAGCGCCTGCGCGAGAAGCTGGCCGGTGCTTCCGACAAATGGGAGCTGAAGACCGTATGGGGCGTGGGCTATAAGTTCGAGGTGCGTCAGTAATGCGCAAAAGTATCTCGGTGGCGTTCTTCTCGCTGGTGTCCACCCTGATGGTGCTGGGCATTGTGCTGATGGGCGCTTCGGAGTGGGTGCTGTTCAAGAACTACTTTGCCAAGGACCGCTACGAAACACTGGATCAGGTGGTGGGTGTCACCCAGCGCACGGCCCAGTATCTGGTCCAGCAGGCGGAGCTGCCGGAAGGCGATGAGCTGGACGCACTGAGCACCAAGCTGGAGATCATCGGCGAGAGCGCAGAGGCCTATCTGTTCTTTACCGACAACGACGGCCGGGTGATGATCGCCTCCAGCCCGGACAAGCTGGAGAGCCTGACCGTGCCGGAAGAAATGATGGAGAAGATCGACGCTTCCGATGCAGATTACTACCATGTGTTCGGCACGCTTGGCGGCATGCTGGACGGGAAAAGCTACATCACGGTCAGCGAAATGCGCAATGAGCACGGCCAGCCCAGCGGCTACCTGTTCCTGTGCTCTTCCGGCGAGCAGCTGACCCAGTTCAAGCAGCAGTTCTGGTCCAACTTCCTGCTGTCGGCCTGTGTGATGCTGCTGTGTGCCAGCATCCTGACCAAGATCCTGATGCGCCAGCTCACCGACCCACTGCAGAAGGTGACGGATGCCGCCCAGCGCTTTGGCGGCGGTGATCTTTCCGTCCGTGTGGAGGGGGTGGAAGGCGAAGGCGAGGCAGCCGACCTTGCCCGCACCTTCAACCGCATGGCAGACAACATCCAGATGAACGACAACTCCCGCGGTCAGTTCATGGGCAACATCGCCCACGAGCTGCGCACCCCCATGACCACCATCAAGGGCTTTGTGGACGGCATTCTGGACGGCACCATCCCGCCGGATATGCAGAACCACTACCTGCAGCTGGTCAGCGAGGAAACGGGCCGTCTGGCACGGCTCATCCAGAACATGCTGGATCTTTCCAAGCTGGAAAGCGGCGAATATCAGGTGAATGCCCGGATGTTCAACATCTGGGAGACGATCACCGGCGTGGCGCTCTCGGCAGAGCAGCGCATCAACGACGGCATGATCGACATCGACGGCCTGACCATGGACGAAAAGGTGCTGGTCTACGCCGACCCCGACCTGATCCATCAGGTGGTGTATAACCTGCTGGACAACGCCATCAAGTTTACGCCTGCGGGCGGCACCATCCGCTTCGGGGTGGAAAAGCTTGGCCCGGAAGCCGAGATCTCCATCTGGAATTCCGGTCAGGGCATCGGCCCGGAGGCGCTGCCCTACGTGTTCCAGCGGTTCTACAAGGAGGACCGCTCCCGCGGCCTGCACGCCCGGGGCGCTGGCCTTGGCCTGAACATCTGCAAGGTGCTGGTGAACCTTTCCGGCGGGCAGATCCGGGTGGAGAGCCAGCAGGGCGAGTGGTGCCGGTTCGTGTTCACCCTGCCCACGGTGGCCCCGAACCCCGGCGGCATGAAGCGCCTGCCGGACGAAGCCGGCGGTGAACCCACCGTGGAAGACCCTGCAAGCATGAAGCCCGTAGAATGAACTTCCAGCCAGACTGCCCCGGACCCGGGGCGGTCTGGCTGTTTTGGCGTGGGGAAACTTTGCCGCCGATGAAACTCCCCCAGTCATCTCGCTGCGCTCAATGCCAGCCCCCTCTGGGATGGGGCCCTTGGCATGGCGGTAAAGCTTCCGGTTAAAGTGCAAATCTTCCGGGCGTGCCAGAGGCTCCCTCTCCGAGGGAGCTGGCAAAGCCGTCAGGCTTTGACTGAGGGAGTTTACTTCGCAAATGGACAGATCTTTCCAAATACGTCATTTCCGTGAAAAAGCCATTGGCGGGTTTGATTTTTTGCTCGTTTTCATGTAAACTAAAAGATAACCATGCCCATGCTGTTTTTGCGGTTTGAAAACGCCAGCACAATGGGACAAATGGGAATAAGAATTTATAAAATAACGGAGCGTAAAGATAGAATATGGCAATCGTAAGTCCTTCGATCCTTTCCGCTGATTTTGGCAAACTGGGTGCAGACTGCCGCATGGTGCTGGATGCCGGTGCACAGATGCTGCATTACGACGTGATGGACGGCCACTTTGTGCCCAACATCAGCTTTGGCGTGCCGGTGCTCAAGAGCCTGCACAAAAATCTGCCGGATGCCTTTTATGATGTGCACCTGATGATCAGCCATCCGCTGCAGTATGCGGAAGCCTTCATCAAAGCCGGTGCCACCCTGTACAACTTCCACCTTGAGTGCGAGGACGATATCCAGGCCACCATCGATGCCGTCCGGGCGCTGGGCTGCAAGGTGGGGCTGACCATCAAGCCCGGCACCGAGCCGCAGGCGCTGGCACCGTATCTTGACCAGCTGGATCTTGTGCTGGTGATGAGCGTGGAGCCCGGCTTCGGCGGGCAGAAGTTCATGCCCTCGGCGCTGGACAAGCTGCGCTGGCTCAAGGCAGAGCGCGAAGCGCGCGGTGCACACTATCTGCTGGAAGTGGACGGCGGCGTGGACAATGCCACCGCGCCCCAGTGCGTGGAAGCGGGCGCTGATATTCTGGTGGCGGGCAGTGCAGTGTTCGGCGCAGCAGACCCTGCTGCAGCTGTGCAGCACCTCGCCAGCCTTTGAAAGGATAACCATTTATGGATGAATCTTTGATCCGGGAGCAGGAGGCGCAGCTCCAGAAGACCGGCCGCTACTATAAGCATATCTGCTTTATGGCGGTGCCGGTGCTGTGCATGGCCTGTTTTCTGTACGGTGTGCGCCCGCTGCTGCTGTGCGGCATTGCGGTGCTTACCGGTAACCTGTGCGACCGTCTCGTTTCGCTGCTGCGCCGCCGCGTGTATCAGGGCAGTGACTTTTCCAACGAGAGCTTTGCGCTCGTCATTGCCCTGCTGATGCCGGTGACGGTGGATATCTATGTTCTGATCGCCGCAGTGCTTGCCGGTGTGCTGATCGGCAAGGAGATCTTTGGCGGCTACGGCAGCTACCCCTTCAACCCGGCTGCTGTGGGCTATGTGGTGGCGGCAGTGTCATGGCCGGAACAGGTGTTCCGCTATCCGCAGCCCTATACGAACATCCCTTTGTGGGACACTTCCATGGTGCCGGTCTCCAGCGCCATTGAGGACACCCTGCGCAGCGGCGGCATGCTGAACATCGGCTCGCTGGCGCTGGGTCTGGGCGAATATGCTGCTCCCATGGGCACCGGCGCTGCGCTGGTGATCCTTGCCTGCGGCCTGTTTTTGTGGACCCAGAAGGATGCCCACATGTCTGCATCGATCAGCTTTCTTGTAACCTGTGCGGTCATTGCGTTCTTCTTCCCGCGGCAGGCGGGCCTTGCCGACAGTGCCGTGCTGTCAAATATCCTGCCCCGCCTGCAGTGTGTGCGGGATGAGCTGCTGACTGGCGCGATCCTGTTCAGCGCGGTGTTCCTGATCAACGAGCCTTACACCTGCGTGCACCACCGCATGGGCCGTGTGCTGTACGGCGTGCTGGTGGGCGTTGTGAGCATGGGCTTCCGCTACTATGGCGTGTACGAGACCGGTGTGTGCTTTGCGCTGCTGGCGGTCAACAGTGTGTCGGCATGGATCGACCGCACCGAGGCAAAGCTGTATCACCTGACCCATCTGCAGGCAGATGCCGGAAGGAGGGCAGCACAATGAGACGCGCAACGGCTGAACTGATCGTAAAAGATCCCAACAAGTTTGCCCACCACGACCGTGTGTTCCTGAATAACCCGGTGGTCATGCAGGGCATGGGCCTTGCCCCGCTGGTGGTGCTTGCCACCAGCGGCCAGAATGCGGTGATGCTGGCGGTGGCGGTGGCGCTGCTGCTGGTGCCCTCCCGCGTGCTGGCATGTCTGCTGAGCCGCCTTGTGCCCCTGCACGACGAGGACCCCGCCCCGGAAACGCTGCAGAAAAAGCTGCTGCCCCGTGCACTGGTGTACGGCTTCAGCACGGCGGGGGTGTATCTGGCGGTGTATCCCATCCTGAATATACTGTTCAGCACCAGCCTGCTGAGCCTTGGCATCTACCTGCCCCTGCTCACGGTGGAGCCGCTGCTGACCTACCGCTTTGGCCGCGTGCAGGAGACGGTGCGAAAGGCTGTCTCCAAGGGCCTGCGCATCACGGTGGGCTATGCTTTGCTGCTGGTGCTGCTGGGCTGCGTCCGTGAATGGCTGGCCGCAGGCACCATGTTCGGTGTGGTTGTCAGCCGCCCGGTGCTGCCCATGGCAAGCATGCCGGCAGGCGGCTTTATCGTGCTGGGCGTGCTGTGCGCCGTATGGCGTGCACTGGCCCAAAAGCGCAAGGCATATCTCACCAAAGAGGCACGCAACCTTGTGGATGTGCATTCCCAGAAGGAGGCGGACCGCGAACAATGAGAGATGTTGTAACAACAAGCGCAGTGTTCTTCAGCTATGCACTGCTGGCGGTGTTCGCGCAGAACGCCGTCTTTACCCGTGCACTGGGCGTTTCGCGTCTGGTGCAGCTGGTGGGCGATGACCGCACCAGCAGCTGGCTGTTCGGTATGCAGCTGTGCATCACGCAGGTGCTGGTAACGCCCTTTGCGTGGTATGCCGGCAGCCGGATCGCGCCGCTGGCAAACCGTGCCCAGCTGCGCCCGCTGGTGTATATTGCCAGCATTGCCGTGGTGTGTGTTCTGGAGCACGCCGTGCTGTGGCTGGCGAAGGGCCTGCCGCACCGCAGCGCATTGCTGCGCATCGTGCCGCTGGCGGGCCTGAACAGCTGTGTGCTGGGCACTGTACTGGTGGAGCGCACCCAGAGCTTTACGCTGGGGCAGAGCCTTGGCTTTGGCCTTGGCAGCGGCCTTGGCTATGTGCTGGCGGTGCTGCTGGTAACGGAAGCCCGCCACCGCCTGCGCAGCAAGGCCATCCCGGAAGCATTCCGCGGCCTGCCCATCACGCTGGTGTATATCGGCGTGCTGGCACTGGCAATCTATGGTTTCACCGGACATTCTGTGATCCTGTAACATTGGCAGGGAGGAGAATCGACAATGGCAAAGTATAAACGTCAGAAGGTCAAGCGCTACCGCCGCAGCTTCTACAGCCGCGGTACACGCATCAAAAAAGGCATCGGCATCGTGGTGCTGGTGCTGGCGGTGCTGGGCGCAGCCTGGCTGGCAGCACCCCACGTGCTGGACTGGGCTACCCACACCTGGTATACTGTGGTGAAGAACCGTGATCTGGAAGCTGAATCGGCATCCCGCGCAGCCGCCTCGTCCGAAGCAGCTGCATCCTCGGCGGTACAGGAAGCGGCTTCGTCCCAGCCGGAGCCGGAACAGCCCAAGGAGCTGGACGGCAAGGCCATTACCGGCGGCAGCTGGGCCGCAGTGGATGTGAGCACCCTTGCCGATGATGCGGCCATCCGTGCAGCGGCGCAGCAGCTCAAGGCGCAGGGAGCGGATTACGGCCTTGTGACCCTGAAAACACCGGATGGCAGCATCTGCTACGCTTCGCAGGTGCCGGCTGCCGCCCAGAGCATTGCCGACACCACCGTGGACCCGGCCCGCATCGCGGCCATCTTCCGGGAAGAGGGCATCATCCCGGCGGCACAGCTTGCAGCCTTCAAGGACCCCATCTCCTCCCGCACCGACCGCAGCATGGCCATCCACTACGGCGACGGCCTGTGGCTGGATGCCAGAAGGGCGGCAATGCATGGCTGAATCCCTACTCCGCTGCGGCAGTGGAATATGTAGGCGATCTGGTAGCCGAGGTGCAGGGCATGGGCTTTGAGCAGGTAGTCCTGACCAATGTCCAGTTCCCGAAGCTCAGCCGCAAACAGGACTACGGCGAGACTAGCGGCGTTTCCCGCGCGGATCAGCTCAAGGCGGATATCGCCGCCCTGCAGAGCCGCTTTGCGGGCAGCATGACCCTGTGGTTCAGCTACACGCTGGATCAGTGCAACACCAACAGCGTGTCGCTGGATGTGCCCGCTGTGACGCTGGGCATGGACAACCTGCTGGTGACGGCAGACAAGGCGATGGACGCCGACAGCCGCACCGCACTGGAGCAGTCTGCCGCCGGACAGGGCGTGCAGCATCTGGTGCTGCACAGCGCCGACATTTTCCAGTAACGTCTCTGGTTTTATAAGAGGGAGGAATCTGCTATGAATACCAAATCCTGCTTTGCACCGGCCCACATCCTTCTGCCTTCGGAGCAGATCCCACTGGAAAAGTGGGGCTGCATTGCCTGCGATCAGTTCACCAGTGACCGGGATTACTGGCAGAAAGCCGAGGCTGCCGCGGCAGGCAGCCCAAGCACCCTGAACATGATCCTGCCGGAGGTCTATCTGGAAGACGGCGATGCCGATGCACGCATTGAGAAGATCCATGCCACCATGGATGACTATGCCCGGAACGTGCTGACCCGCGCGGTGGACGGCTTTGTTTACGTGGAGCGCACCGAGCAGAGCGGCAAGGTGCGGCAGGGCCTTGTGGGCATGGTGGATCTGGAAGCCTACAGCTACCGCCGGGGCGAGAAATGTACGGTGCGTCCCAGCGAAAGCACCGTGGAAAGCCGCATCCCGCCCCGCATGAAGGTGCGCACCGGCGCCGCGCTGGAAACGCCCCATATCATGATGCTGGCGGACGACCCCGGCTGCACCCTCATCGAGCCGGTGGCGGCGCATAAAGCCGAACTTCCCAAGGTATACGAGGGCGAGCTGATGCTGAACGGCGGCCACATTGCGGGCTGGGCTGTGGAAGACCCTGCCCTCATTGCGCAGATCGAAGATGCGCTGGCTGTGCTGGGCAGTCAGGAAGAATTCGACAAAAAGTATCCGGATGCCACCCGCCGCGACCCGCTGACGCTGGCCGTGGGCGACGGCAACCACTCGCTGGCCACTGCAAAGGCCTGCTGGGAGGAGCTGAAAAAGACACTCACACCGGAGCAGGCAGCAAACCATCCGGCCCGCTGGTGTCTGGCCGAGGTGTGCAATGTGCACTCGCCTGCAATCGAGATCGAGCCGATCCACCGCGTGCTGTTCAATGTGGACTGCGCAGCGGTGCTGCTGAGCCTGATCACGTGGAGCGATTCCAATATGGCCGGCTGCAGCTTTGGCGGCAGCAAGCAGCAGCCCTTCACGCTGGCCGGGCCGCACATGTCCAACGTGCTCAGCTTTGAGGACCCAACCGCACCGCTGACCGTGGGCACCATTGACGAATTTATCGAATACTATCTTGAGCACCACAAGGAAGCCCGCGTGGACTATGTGCACGACGAGCCTGCTGTGCGCGCCCTGTGCAAAAAAGGTGCTGTGGCATTCCTGATGCCGCCGTTTGCCAAGAGTGACCTGTTCAAAGGCGTTGTGATGGGCGGCGTGCTGCCGCGCAAGACCTTCAGCATGGGCCACGCAGAAGAAAAGCGGTACTATGTGGAGTGCCGGAAAATTACGGAATAATTATTGGAGAACCATGACATTTAAAGAATTGAATCTGTCCGCCCCGCTTCTGCGCGCTGTGCAGGAGGCAGGCTATGAGACCCCGTCGCCCATTCAGGCGGCGGCGATCCCGCCGGTGCTGTCCGGCCGGGATCTGATGGCTGCGCCCAGACCGGTACCGGCAAGACGGCTGCTTTTGCGCTGCCCATGCTGGACCGGCTCACGGCCAATGCGCCCCGCAGAAAGGGTGCCATCCGCGCCTTGATCCTGACCCCTACCCGTGAGCTTGCTTTGCAGATCGGCGAAAGCTTTGATGCCTACGGCAAGTATCTCAAGCTGCGCAGCACCGTCGTTTTTGGCGGCGTGGGCCAGGCACCGCAGGTGGAAGCGCTGAAAAAGGGCGTGGACATCCTGATCGCCTGCCCGGGACGGCTCAACGACCTGATCGGTCAGGGATTTATCGATCTCTCGAACCTTGAGATCTTTGTGCTGGACGAAGCCGACCGGATGCTGGATATGGGCTTTGTGCACGATGTGAAGAAGGTGATCGCAAAGCTGCCCGGGGAGCGCCAGAACCTGATGTTCAGCGCCACCATGCCCACCGAGATCGAACAGCTGGCGGCCGGCATCCTGCGCAAGCCCGCCTTTGTCAAGGTGGACCCGGTGTCCAGCACCGTGGACCGCATCCAGCAGAGCCTGTACTATGTGGAAAAGGGCAACAAGAAATTCCTGCTGCCGTGGCTCATCAAGAACCTGCAGCCCCCGGTGGTGAACGCGCTGGTGTTCAGCCGCACCAAGCACGGCGCGGATAAAATTGCAAAAGACCTCACCAAGCAGGGCATCCCGGCGGCGGCCATCCATGGCAACAAGAGCCAGACCGCCCGCGTGACCGCGCTGGAAAACTTCAAGGCTGGTAAGACCAAGGTGCTGGTAGCCACCGATATCGCCGCCCGCGGCATCGATATCAGCGAGCTGTCCCATGTGTTCAACTACGACCTGCCCGAGGTACCGGAGACTTACGTGCACCGCATCGGCCGCACGGCCCGCGCCGGTGCCGACGGTACGGCGGTCAGCTTCTGTGCACCTGAGGAGCAGGAGTATCTGGCAGGCATCGAAAAGCTGAACCGCCGCAAAATTCCCGTGGTGAGCGGCCACCCGTGGGACGGCGTGCCCGCACCGGTGCGCCCGGAGCCGCCGGTGCGCGGCAAAAAGCCCAAGGCAGCCGCCGCTGAACCGGCAGAAAAGCCTGCCGCAAAGCAGCCGAAGCCCGCAAAGGCCGAAGCAAAAAACGCAAAACCTGAAAAAAAGGCTGCACCCGCACCCAAGGTGCAGGCAAAGCCCGCAAAAACCGAAAAAGAGGAACCACTCATGGATGATACCAAGCGTACTACCGGCGGACGCAGCAATGACCGCCGTTCCAATAATAACAGCCGCCCGCGCCGGGAGCAGAATGCTCCTGCCCGCGGCAGCAATGCGCAGCCCAAGTTTGACCCGCATTTTGTGAGTGCCCCGGAGGCCACTCCGCTGCGCCCGGCCAAAAAGACTCCGGCTGCACCCGCCGCCCCGGCCATCCGTACGGCTGCACAGCCTGCTCAGCAGAACAGCAGCATGCAAGGCCAGAAGAGCCGTCGCAATGACCGCAGCGACCGTCCAGCCCGCCAGAACAGCCAGCCTGCCGCCCAGAGCCAGAGCGCAGAGCAGGGCCGCGGTGCAAACAACGGCCAGCGCGGCCGTCAGAATGCGTCCCGCAATGCACAGCCTGCACCGGCCCGTGCTCCCAGAGCGGAGAGCAGCCGCCGCGGCCGTGCCGCTGCTGCAAGGGACGAAGACCCGGGCCTTATGCTCATCAGCCGCCGTCCGCCGCAGCAGAAGTTCACGAACTTTGAGGAGTATATGAACGCCCACGGCGGTGCAACTGCACCCATTGAGGACCACAGCGACGAAGTATGAGCAAAAATGAACCGTTTGCCCCATGGCAGTGCCCGCTGTGCGGGGAGAAACTGACCGGCGACAGCACCCTGAAATGCACAAAAGGCCACTGCTTTGACCGCGCCAAGGAGGGCTACTGGCATCTGCTGCCGGTGCAGAGCATGCGCACCAAGGCCCCCGGCGACAGCAAGGAGATGGTGGCCGCCCGCCGCGCGTTCCTGAATGCCGGATACTACGGCATCTTTGGCAAAGCGGTGGGTGAGCTGTGCGCAGAGTACGGCCAGCCTGCCAGCCCGGAGGCGGCGCTGCATCTGCTGGATGCAGGCTGCGGCGAGGGCTGGTACGACCGCTGCATCGCGCAGGCGCTTGCCGAGAAAGGCCGCCGGGTGCAGCTGGCGGGTTTTGATATCGCAAAGCCTGCGGTGCGTCTTGCGGCCAAGGCCCTGCCCACGGCACAGTATGCGGTGGCATCCAGCTTCAGCCAGCCGGTGCGCACCGGCTGGGCCGACCTGCTGCTGAACTGCTTTTCGCCCTTTGCACAGGAGGAATTCCTGCGGGTGCTGCGCCCGGGCGGACGGATGATCTATGTGGTGCCCGGTGCCGAACATCTGTACCAGATGAAGGCCGTGCTCTACGAAAAGCCCTATAAAAACCCGGTGCAGCAGATCGCCTATGACGGTTTTGCCGCCATTGGGGAACGGGAAGTGACCGGCCGCGTCACGGTGCCCCACGAACAGCTGGAAGCGCTGTTCGCCATGACACCCTATTACTGGAAAACGCCGCGCGGCGGGGCGGAGCGCCTTGCTGCGCTGTCCCAGCTGGAAACCGATATCTCGTCCCGGTTCCTTGTATTTGAAAAGCTGTAATGATAGCAGGTTGCGTTTTTAATGCACAAGCAACATCCGCAAACTGCATATCGCAAATATGCCGTTTTAATAGGCACTATTTTTGAAAATTGCGATAAAAAACAAAAAACGCTCGTCATGCAGAATTGTGTGACGAGCGCTTTTTTGCTTCAGTTTCTGTCAAAAGCCCCATCCCCGAGGGGGTTGTCGAGCGAATGCGAGACTGGAGGAGTTCCGTGTGATAGGTCGTCCACGAAAAACACCACTGCCCCCACCGCCGGAGGATAGGAGGAGTCCGGCAGGTGAGGGCAGCAGTGCTGTATCAGGATAGAGAGATCGCTTAGTGTTTTTCGCCCTTGGGCAGCAGACCGGCACGCTCCAGGGCCGGACGCAGGGCGAGGTACAGGATGACCGCACACACGGTGGAGGCCACGCTGTTTACAAAGGTGACGCCGCCTGCAATTTTGGTCAGCGCCTGTGCCACGGTGTATTCCTGACCAAAGATGTACACATTGCGGAAGTAGCCCAGGAACGGGTCGGTCAGCACGTTCAGCAGCAGGCCGGAACCGGCAGAAACGATCACCTTGACGAGATAGCCGGAGCTGTGCTTGTCGAGGTCGCGCAGCTTGAATGCCTTGTGCGCCACGGCACCGCAGGTGATGCCGATGATGAACTTGAGCACAAAGGTGGTGACGGCATAGCCCGGGTCACCGGCCAGAATATCGGCCAGCGCCAGACCAATGGCACCGGCCAGACCGCCGGACACACCGTCCAGCAGTAGGGCGGTCAGGGCGGTGAAGGTGTTGCCCAGATGGAACGAAGAACCGCCGTAGAACGGCACACGGAAGAACAGATAGGCCACAAGGCTTAAAGCGGCCATGACACCGGTCATGGCCAGCTCCTTGGTGGTGAAGGTGCGCTTGTACAGCACACTTGCAAACAGAATGACGATGACAACGACTGCCAGAAGCAGCCACATTGCAGTAGTAGACATGATTTACTCTCCCTCCAAATTTCCGTTCCCGCGGCACCAAAGCCCCACTGGGGCTTTGATTGCTTCGCAACCACTTACCTACAATCCTACTTGACATTTGGGTGTCCAGCGGGTATGCTCCTATTATACGCAGAACTGACACCATGAAAATACCCAGAATAAAGTTTTTTAATGGGGTCAGTTTGATGCAATACCCAGACAGGAGGGATAATTTATGGTCCATCTGACCACGGCGCTGGATGCTTCTTCTGGCGTGCCGCTGTACGAACAGCTGTACCGCAGCCTTGCCGGAGAGATGCGAAGCGGCACCCTTGCGGCGGGCACCCGGATGCCCGGCAAGCGGCGACTGGCGGCAGAGCTGTCCGTCTCGGTGAATACGGTGGATGCTGCCTATCAGATGCTGGCGGCGGAAGGGTATCTGGAATCGCGGGAGCGCAGCGGCTTTTATGTACAGGAATATCTGGCCCTGCCGTCCCGGCCTGCCAACGGGCCGGAACAGCCCGCACCGCCAAAACCGGAACCGCCTGTGCTGCCGGTGCGGTACGACCTTTCCACCCGCGGGGTAGACCCGGAGCTGTTCCCGTTCCGCACATGGGCGCGGCTGCAAAAGGAGCTGCTCTATTCTTCGCCCCAGCTGCTCACCCACGGCGATGCGCAGGGCGACCCGGCCCTGCGGCAGGCGCTGGCGGAATATCTCTCTGAATACCGCGGTGTGCAGTGCGGGCCGCATCAGATCGTGGTGGGCGCGGGATTGGAATATCTGCTGGGCCTGCTGGCACCGCTGCTGCCCGGCCCTGCAGCGGTGGAAACGCCGGGCTACCCCCGTGCTTTGCAGGTGCTGCAGAACAACGGTGTGCACTGCTGCTGCCTACCGGTGGACGAGGACGGCCTTTCGGTGGAAGCACTGAACCGGTCGGATGCAGCGGTGTGCTACGTCACGCCCAGCCACCAGTTCCCCACAGGCGTTACCATGCCTGCGGGCCGCAGGGCCGAGCTTCTGCACTGGGCAGCCCGCAGGCCGGGCGGGCGGTATATTATAGAAGATGATTACGATTCGGAGTTCCGTTTTGATACCCGGCCTCTGCCCAGCCTGCAGGGCATGGCGGGTGCAGACGGCCCGGTGGTGTACCTCTCCACCTGCTCCCGCAGTCTGGCTCCCAGCATCCGTATCGCCTATATGGTGCTGCCGGAGCATCTTCTGCCTGCATGGCGGAAAAAATACCGCCTGTACTCCGGCACGGTGAGCCGGTTCGAGCAGCAGACGCTGGCCCGCTTTATCACCGAGGGCTACTTCACCCGGCATCTGGCCCGGGAACGTGTGGCCTACAAGGCCCGGCGGGACGCACTGGCGGCAGCGTTGAATACTGCCTTTGCTCCCGGCGAGCTGACCCTTGCGGGCCTGCACACCGGACTGAACCTGCTGGCAAAGCTCAAAGACCCGCCGCCGGATGCTGCGCTGCGCTGCGCGGCGGAAGCCGAAGGCGTGCAGCTGAGCCTGCTGAGCGATTACGACCTGACCGGAGAAGCACCCTCAGCGGCGGGCACGCTGGTGCTGGGTTATGGCTCGCTGAAGGACGAGGCCTGCGCCTCGGTGGGTGAAACATTGAAAAAGGTCTGCATGGCAGCGCGGGAAACATCCGTGACCGTGTAAGTGCCGCTGGCGGCATTCCACTGGCCGGGCAGGGCCTGCGCCGCCACAGCGGCGCTGTTGTTGGCAAGAAATTCCAGTGTGCGTTCCAAAGCGTCATAGTCCAGCGCGGTCAGGTCGGTGAGCAGGGCCGAACTGCTGGCACGCAGGGCATCCGGCAGGGTGGCGGGCAGCAGGTCCAGATCCTGCCGGAGAAAAGCATCCCACACGGCAGCGCGGGCCGCTGCGGTGCGTACTGGTGAAAAGGCTTCGTCGGCCTGCAGCTGGCACAGGAATTCGTGCGCGTCCCCGGCGGAAATGCCCTGCACGGCCCGGCTGCGGCCATAGCGGGCAAGCTCTTCCTCGGTCAGTGCGCCGGTAAAGCCCACCCGCACCGGCCCGTACCGGCTGGCAATGCGCTCCAGCACATCGGGAGAAAAGGCCAGATACCTTGTGCCCTCCGGCAGGGCCAGCACCTGTGCCAGCGCTTCGCGGCAGCGGGCCGGGCCAGCGGCGGCATAGCAGCGGGCAAGGGATGTTTCTTCTTCTGCAAAAGGCACAGTGAGCACGGCAGGCACGCTGAGCAGATGCACGCAGTTCTGGCTGGCGTTCAGGTAGGCCAGCACAAAGCCGGGCTGTTCGCCGGAGACGCACAGCAGCACAGTGAGCTGGTCGGTGGTCTTGGGCAGCTGGATGGGCACACCGCTCTCGCTGCGGGCAGCCTGCCGCAGCTGGGTGCGCAGCTGCTGACGGGACAGCAGCACCGTGCCGCCCACCAGCGGCACCAGCACCAGCAGCGAAGCAAACAGTGCTGCCCAAAAGGGCTTCCAACCTCCACTGCGCATGGGATACACCGCCTTTCCTTTGCATAAAGCTTTGGCCTGCAGGCAAGACTTTATGCAGAAAAGGAGGCGTTTGCAGATGAAGAACAAAAAAGAGACAGCACCGACCACAGAGAAAGAACGGGAGAACTTCTGGCTGGAGATCGGCCCCGCCAGCGCCTATTACGGCACAGATTCTTACGAGACCGCGAAAGAAAACGGCGATGCCAGCCCGGATGGAAAAGCCCGGGGGTTTGAAGGCGCAGAGCCGAAAGAAAAGTAAAATAAATTTATGGCAGCGCTATGATGAGGGAGGACAAAAGTAATACCAAAACAAAATTCATCTGTCGGCATAACAGATGAAAAAGCAGCGTATGATATACAAAATGTCTTGCGCACAAGGACAGAATATGGTATAGTCTTTCTATCGCGTACAACTGTGCGCCGGAAGAACTGAAAAAGACGTGCACGGCGGGGAAAGACCGTGCACTCTGGAGAAGCCCGCTTGTAAAGTGGGTGCCGAAGGTGTAAGGCCGCAGGGAAAGCGGCTGTATCTCTCAGGCAAAAGGACAGAGCCATCGTCTTTGCGCAATGGGGCGCAGCCGGAAATGCGGCGCACCCCGGCTGCGGAAAATGAGAGCGCTCCGAATTTTGCGGGCAGAGCCTTTGGTGGGTTCTGTCCGCTTTTGTTTTGTGTATAGGGGGAAAGAGAGAATGGTCGAGATGATCACGCAGGTGAACAATGCCATCAATGGCGTGGTGTGGGGGCCGTTTGGTCTGGCACTGCTGTTCTGCACCGGCTTCTGGATGAGTGCCCGCACGGGCTTTTTCCAGTTCCGCAAAATGGGCTACTGGCTCCGGCACACCATCGGCGCGATCTTCACCAACAAGGACATCACCGCGCACACCAGCAAGGAGGATATGGCCATCAGCCAGTTCCAGAGCATGTGCACGGCGCTGGCGGGCACCATCGGCACCGGCAACATCGTGGGTGTGGCAACGGCTATCGTTTCCGGTGGGCCGGGAGCCATCTTCTGGATGTGGGTCATGGCATTGCTTGGCATGATGACCAGCTTTTCGGAGAATGTGCTGGGCGTGTACTACCGCCGCAAAAACGAAAAAGGCGAGTGGTCGGGCGGTGCCATGTACTACCTCACCGATGGTCTTGGCGCAAAGAAGGGCTGCAAACAGCTGGGCAAGGTGCTGGCAGTGCTGTTTGCCTGTTTCTGCATTCTGGCTTCCTTCGGCATTGGAAACATGAGCCAGATCAATTCCATCGCGGGCAACATGAACGCTGCTTTTGGCGTACCGACCCTCGTCACCGGCCTGTGCCTGATGGTGGTCACGGCCCTTATCGTCATTGGCGGTTTGAAGCGCGTTGCCGCTGTTACCGAAAAGCTGGTGCCGCTCATGGCCCTGTTCTACATTGCAGGCGCGCTCATCATCGTAGTGCTGCACGCGGGCAACATCCCAGCGGCATTTGCAGCTATTTTCAAGGGTGCGTTTAACCTGAACGCGGCAGGCGGCGGTGCGCTGGGCTACGGCATCAGCCAGACCATCACCTGGGGCTTCAAGCGCGGTGCCTTCTCCAACGAAGCCGGTCTCGGCTCTGCCGTCATGGTCAACTCCGCTTCCAACGTCAAGGAGCCGGTGCATCAGGGCATGTGGGGCGTGTTTGAGGTGTTTGCCGATACCATCGTGGTCTGCACGCTCACTGCTCTGGTCATCCTGACCACCGGCGTGGTGGATCTGCAGAGCGGCGCTGTACTGGCCGGTGTGCAGGACAACGCATTGGTGGGTCAGGCCTTCACCGCCGCATTTGGCAGCTTTGGCCCCAAGTTCATTGCTGTTTCCATTCTGTTGTTTGCCTACTCCACTACGCTGGGCTGGAGCCACTACGGCACCAAGGCCGTGGAGTATCTCTTCGGCACCACAGGCAGCCGCATCTACAAGGTGGTCTTTGTGTGCATGACCGTGGTGGGTGCCACCATGAAGCTGGGCCTTGCGTGGGATCTTTCCGACACTTTCAACGGTCTGATGATGATCCCGAACCTGATCGGCGTGCTGGTGCTGTCCGGCACTGTGGTGGACATCACCCGCAACTACTTCGACCGCCGGGTGAAGGGCAAGGACATCGAACCCATGTGGTCGGCTTTCCTGGAGTACCAGAAGCAGGAGGAGGCCGAAGCCGCCGCAGAGGAAGCGGAGCTGGAAAAGGCCGCAAACGAATAAAATACCCAAAAGCAAGGGCTGTCTGTGAATGAGGACAGCCCTTGCTTTTGTCTGCTGCCCTGCCTTATAATAAATTAAAAACAGGGGAGGGAACACCCATGAGCGAATTTTCCCATCTGAAAAACAAACTCCTTGCCGAACAGGTGGAGGACGAAATTTACCACTATATTCTGGATACCCCGCTGGAGCCGGGAGCCAAGCTGCCCAATGAATTTGAACTGGGCGAAAAATTCGGTGTGGGCCGCAGCACGGTGCGCGAAGCCGTGAAGCTGCTTTCCAGCAAGGGCATCGTGGAGGTGCGGCGGGGCTCCGGCACCTATGTGGTCACGACCGCCAAGGGCCTTTCGGACCCGCTGAACCTGCGCAGCGTGCAGGACAAGAACGCGCTGGCACTGGATCTTGTCAATGTGCGCCTGCTGCTGGAACCGGGCATGGCCGAGATGGCCGCTTTAAACGCTTCCGACGAGGACATTGAGCGCATCCAGCGCCTGTGCGACCGGGTGGAGAGCAAGATCCACAGCGGTGATCTGTACATTGAGGACGACATCGCATTCCATACCTGCATTGCCGAGAGCAGCAAGAACATGGTGGTGGAGCAGCTGATCCCCATTATTGATACGGCGGTCATGATGTTCGTGAATGTTACCCACAAAAAGCTGACGGAGGAGACCATCCTGACCCACCGCATGATCACCGAAGCCATTGCCCGGCATGACCCCATTGGCGCCCGGTCTGCCATGGTGATGCACCTGAACTTCAACCGCAACTGCATCCGAAAGCTTTACGACGGCGAATGGGAAGACTGATGCCGCTGCATTTTACGTCCCCGCACAGTGCAAGGGCTGTGCGGGGACTTTTTATGCCTGAAGTTGTCTGATGACTTTTTTAGACGAATGAAACAGAAAAGTCGAAAAACTGGTTAGATTATATGATGTATCCAAGATTTCAGAGCAATGTGCACGAAAAACTGGGCTGGTTATTGTCATAAAGTGGGTTCTGACTGCGACAACTTGCAAACGAGGCGGGAGTCGATTAAAATGAATATGTAAGATGTCCGACAGTCAAAAGGATGATTTGCAAAGCAGAAAAAGAGCATTTTGGAGGTATGATCATGGAACTGCGTTCTCAGGCAGTGCGTAAACTGGCACCGGAAAACGATCCGCTGAAGATCGGCATGGGCTGGAAGGTGGACGACCTTGCAAAGCCCCAGATCATGGTGGAGAGCACCTTTGGCGACAGCCACCCCGGCAGCGCCCATCTGGATCAGTTCGTGAAGGAGGCTGTACAGGCAGTCAACACCCACGGCGGCAAGGCTGCACGCTATTTTGCAACCGATATGTGCGACGGTATCGCACAGGGCCACGACGGCATCAACTACTCGCTGCCCCACCGTGATGCCATCGTGAATCTGGTGGAGGCTCAGGCCAACGCCACCGTGTACGACGGCGGTGTGTTCATCGCCAGCTGCGACAAGTCCATGCCGGCCATGCTGATGAGCATTGGCCGCCTGAAGGATATGAGCGCCATCGTGGTCACCGGCGGCGTGATGGAAGCCCACACCCTGCCCAAGAAGTACGTGGTCAACGACCCCGCCTGCGCCATCAACGACCTGCTGACACTGGAACAGATCGGCAAGTTCGACGCATGGGAAAAGACGGGCGTGATCCCCAACGAGCAGCTGGACTACTACAAGCACAATGCCTGCCCCAGCTGCGGCGCCTGCTCCTTTATGGGCACCGCTTCTACCATGCAGATCATGGCCGAGGCTCTGGGCCTGATGCTGCCCGGCACCGCCCTGATGCCGGCCACCGCCCCGGAGCTGAAGCAGGCCGCCTACGATGCCGGCGTTCAGGTGATGAAGCTGGTGGCCGAGGGCATCAAGGCCAAGGACATCGTCACCATGAAGAGCTTTGAAAACGCCATCATGGTGCACGCCGCCATCTCCGGCTCCACCAATGCCACCATGCACCTGCCCGCCATCGCCCACGAGTTCGGCTTTGAGATCGACGCCGACACCTTTGACCGGATGCACCGCGGCGCACACTATCTGCTGAACATCCGTCCCTCCGGCGACTGGCCCGCACAGTACTTCTACTATGCAGGCGGCGTGCCCCGCGTGATGGAAGAGATCAAGTCCATGCTGCATCTGGACGTGATGACTGTCACCGGCAAGACGCTGGGCGAAAACCTGGAAGACCTGAAGAAGAACGGCTTCTACGAGCACTGCGACGAGATCCTGCAGGAAAAGACCAAGGGTCTGGGCATCAAAGTCACCCGCGAGGATATCATCCACAGCTTTGACAACGCCAAGGGCACCGACGGCAGCATCGCTATCCTGAAGGGCAATCTAGCCCCGGAAGGCAGTGTCATCAAGCACACCGCCTGCCCCAAGAACATGTTCCACGCCACCCTGCGCGCAAGGCCCTTTGACAGCGAGGAAGAGTGCATCAGCGCCGTTCTGAACAAGCAGGTCCAGCCCGGAGATGCTATCTTCATCCGTTACGAAGGCCCCCGCGGCAGCGGCATGCCCGAGATGTTCTACACCGGCGAGGCCATCTGCGCCGACCCGAGCTGGCTTCCAGCGTGGCGCTCATCACCGACGGCCGCTTCTCCGGCGCAAGCCGCGGCCCGGTCATTGGCCATGTCAGCCCGGAGGCCGCTGTGGGCGGCCCCATCGCTCTGGTGGAAGAGGGCGATCTCATCCGCATCGATGTGCCGAACCGTCAGCTTGCCATCGTGGGCGTGAACGGTGAGGAAAAGACCCCCGAAGAGATGGAGGCTATCCTTGCCCAGCGCCGTGCCAACTGGAAGCCCAAGGCTCCCAAGTACACCAAGGGCCTGCTGAAGCTCTACTCTCAGCACGCTGTCAGCCCCATGAAGGGTGCATATATGGAGTAAAAACGCTTCGTTTGCGATAAAAACCAAAAACAAAAATCAACTGTTCAGCGTTTTTTTGCTGAACGGTCCGGATAAAGTTACGCCAAAAACAAAAAAGCGGATATTGCTTCACCTATAAAAACCATCGAAATCCGGTGTCCGTCTGCGGGGACGGCGCTGAAGTAAGACCCAAAGCACACAAAACATCAAAAAATGGAGGAAACGTTTATGACAGCTGTTGCAACCCCGGACGCCGCGCGGCTCGTGTTCGCCGCGGTGGCGGGCCTGATCCTTTTGCTCATCCTTATCATCAAGTTCAAAGTCCACGCCATGATCTCCATCCTGATCGGTGCGGTGGGCATCGGCCTGATGGCCGGTATGCCCCTGTCTGACATCATCGGCTCGGTCAACGAAGGTATCGGCAACACCTTAAAGGGCATCGCTCTTCTGGTGGGCCTTGGCTCCATGTTCGGTGCCATTCTGGAAGAATCCGGCGGCGCACAGACGCTGGCCGTGACCATGGTGCGCAAGTTCGGCGACGAAAAAGCCGCATGGGCGCTGGGTATCACAGGTCTGGTGGTGGCCATGCCGGTGTTCTTTGATGCCGGTCTGATCATCCTGATCCCGCTGGCCTTCTCTCTGGCAAAGCGCACCAAGCGCTCGGTCCTGTACTATGTCATCCCTCTGCTGGCCGGTCTGGCTGTCGGCCACGCATTCATCCCTCCCACGCCGGGTCCCGTTCTGGTGGCCAGCATGCTGGGCGTTGATCTGGGCTGGGTCATTCTCATCGGCATCTTCTGCGGCATCTTCGCCATGATCGCCGCCGGTCCCATCTGGGGCTCCATCTGCGGCAAGAAGTATATGATCGCGGTGCCCGAGCACGTTGCACAGCAGGCAGACATCGACGAGAGCAAGCTGCCCAAGTTCGGCACCATCGTGGGCATCATCATGATCCCGCTGCTGCTCATCATCGCAAACTCCGTGGCAAAGGTAGTGCCCGTACTGGCAGGCATCCAGCCCGTGCTGGCCTTCCTCGGCGAGCCCTTCATGGCGCTGCTGCTGGCTACCATCGCTGCTATGTACCTGCTGGGCACCCGCCACGGCTACACTAACGCCCAGCTGGAAAAGATCATGACCAAGTCCCTTGAGCCCACCGGCATGATCCTGCTGGTCACTGCCTGCGGCGGCGTGCTGCGCTACATGCTGCAGAACTCCGGTCTGGGCGATGTCATCGGCAACGCCGTGGCAAACGCCAGCCTGCCGCTGGTTCTGGTGGCCTTCATCGTGGCTGCTCTGGTGCGCATCTCCGTTGGTTCCTCTACCGTGGCTATGACCATGGCAGCAGGTATCATCTCCGCCATGCCCGGCATCAGCGAGCTGAGCCCGCTGTATCTGGCCTGCGTCACCGCTGCCATCGCCGGCGGCTCCACCGTGTGCTCCCACTTCAACGACTCCGGCTTCTGGCTGGTGAAGAGCCTTGTGGGCATGGACGAAAAGACCACCCTCAAGACCTGGACCATCATGGAAACTCTGGTGGGCGGTGTGGGCTTCCTGGTAGCACTCATCATCTCCTTCTTTGCTTAATCATCCTCCTCTGCGGGGCTGTGCCTGCACACAGTCTGCGCAATGCTTTGCAAATTCCTGAGATCTCCTCAGCACAGCAGACCCCCGGGCGGTTTACCGCCCGGGGGTCTGCTGCTTTCTGTATTATCTGTATTATAAAAGCGGAAGATCCGGCCCGGAGGCCAGCTGGATGAAGGCGTCCATTTCCCGGGTGCAGCATTTATCCTTGTGGTAGAACATCTGGCGGTACATGGTCAGCCGGAAGTCTGACACCTCCAGAATGCGCAGATCTCCTCTGGACGCAGGCTCGGCCACAGCGAAGCGCGGCAGCAGGGAAATGCCGGAGGAGCGCTCCAGCATCTTGATGATAAAGGAGGTATCGCTGATCTCAAGGCTGGGGGTCAGCTCGATCTGGCGGGAAGCCAGAAACCGGTCAAAGGTGCGGCGGTAGTTGGCGTTGCGTTCGGTGAGGAAGAAGGGCTTGTCCAGAAGCTCTGCTACCCGGTACGGGCCGGGGTGGCCGAGGTCGATGTCCGGGGAAGCCACGAACACCACCTCCTCCGGCACCTCGTTGCACTTGTGCCAGCTGTTGGAGTAGCGCGGCTCGTCCAGAATGCAGATGAGGTCCACCTCGCCGCGCTCCATCTTTTCAATCAGCTCTTCCGGGGAGCCGGTAGTGACCCGAAGGCTGACTTTGGGGTGTTCCACCCGGAACTGATGCATCAGGCCGGGCAGACGGAAAAAGCAGAGGGATTCCAGCGTGCCGATGTGCAGGCAGCCCTCCAGCTCGGCATCCTCGCTCAGGGCGCGGCGGGCATTGTGGATGGTATCCAGAATGCTGTTGGCGTATTCCAGAAAGCACTGACCCTGTGCGGTCAGGATCACCCGCTTGCCCATGCGGTCGAACAGGCGCACACCCAGCTCTTCTTCCAGCGCTTTGATCTGCACGGTAACGGCAGACTGGGAATAGCCCAGACTTTCCGCTGCCTTGGAAAAGCTCTGGAACTGGGCGGCACGGATCAGGGTGTTCAGCTGGCGCACTTCCATGGCAAAACTCCTCTGCTATTAAGATTTTTAAACCATAACTTTAGTTTTATGAATTTGAATCATGCATATGTCTATGTTAAACTAAATGTATCAACACGTCAAGTGAAAATTTGACGTTTCGTGAAAGGCTGGCCGTGCGGGCTGCGGCGGAGAGAGCGCTGTCAGGTGCCGCACAAAGGTCAGGATAGGAAAAGGAGGATTTTATTCTTATGGAAAAGAAAAAATTCAAGCTCGGACTGCTGCCGAAGCTGCTCATCGCCATCGTGCTGGGCATCATCATCGGCCAGTTCTTCCCGGTGTGGTTCTGCCGGGTCGTCGTCACGGCATCCAGCATCTTCAGCTCGTTCCTGAAGTTCATCATCCCGCTGATGATCGTGGCCTACGTCACCATGGGCATTGCCGACCTGAAGAGCGGCGCAGGCAAGCTGCTGCTCATCACGGTGGCTCTGGCCTACGGCTCCACCCTGATCGCGGGCTCGGCATCCTATCTGGTGTCTGCAAGCCTGTTCCCCAGCTTCATGAGCGAAGGCGCTCTGGAACAGATCGCCGCCACGGCTGACAACTCTCTGGCCAGCTACATCTCCATCTCCATCCCTCCGCTGCTGGACACCCTGTCTGCCGTGGTGCTGGCCTTCGTGCTGGGCCTGTGCATGTCTACCTTGCGCGGCAAGACCATCGGTGATACACTTTATAATGGCATGAAGGACTTCTCCGGCATCATCGATCAGGTGCTGCACAGCGTCATCATCCCGCTGCTGCCCCTGTACGTCTGCGGTACCTTCATCGACATGACCAAGTCCGGCAAGACCTACGCCATTCTGAGCATCCTGTGGAAGGTGTTCCTGGTGGTCATCATCATGCATCTGGTCTGCATCTTCCTGCAGTTCTGCGTTGCAGGCGCTGTGAGCCACAAGAGCCCCTTCAAGATGATCCGCAACCAGATCCCCGGCTACACCACCGCTCTGGGCACTCAGTCCTCTGCAGCCACCATCCCGGTCAACCTGCAGTGCGCTGCGGCTGACGGCGTGAGCGAGCAGATCCGCAACTTCGTGGTGCCTCTGTGCGCCAACATCCACATGGCAGGCTCCATGATCACCATTACCGCCTGCGCAACTGCCGTCTGCCTGATGAACCAGCTGCCCATCAGCCTTGCTACCGTGGTGCCCTTCATCATGACGCTGGGCGTTGCCATGGTGGCTTCTCCCGGTGCTCCCGGCGGCTCCATCATGACCGCTCTGCCCTTCCTGTACATGATCTTCGGCGCTGAGGCCGGTGACCCCAATGGCCCCATCTGCGCCATCATGGTGGCTCTGTACATCACTCAGGATTCCTTCGGCACTGCCTGCAACGTCTCCGGCGACAACGCCATCGGCGTGATCGTGGAGACCATCTACCAGAAGTTCATCAACAAGAGCAGCGCAAGCGTCTGATGCGCGGCGCGGTTCTTGACCTGACAGGAGTGACACCCCATGGCATTTATCAGTGTTTTTGATGTTCTGGGCCCGAACATGATCGGCCCTTCCAGCTCCCACACCGCAGGCGCGGAGATCATCGCCTTTCTGGCACAGAAGATGATCGCCCCGCCGCTGAAGCGGGCGGACTTTACCCTCTACGGCTCCTTTGCCAAGACCTACCACGGCCACGGTACCGACCGCGCCCTGCTGGGCGGCATCATGGGCTTTTCGGCCGATGATACCCGCATCCGGGATTCCTTTGCCATTGCCACCGACCGCGGCCTTGGCTACAGCTTCACCCCCAATGAGGTGGAGACCGACATCCACCCCAACACGGTGGATATCCGCATGGAGAATGCGGCCGGTCAGGTGATGACCGTGCGCGGTGAATCGCTTGGCGGCGGCAAGGTGCGCATCGTGCGGATCAACGGCGTGGAGGTGGACTTTACCGGCGAGTACAATGCCCTCATCGTGGTGCAGAAGGACAAGCCCGGCGTGGTGGCGCATATCTCAAAGATCCTCAGCGACCGCGGCGTGAACATCGCGTTCATGCGCCTGTTCCGCGAGGGAAAGGGACATACGGCTTATACCATCGTGGAGTCGGACGAGCGCCTGCCCGAGGGTGTGGATCAGCTGCTGCTGGCAAACCCGAACATCAACGATGTAATGGTCGTGCAGCCGTAAGGAGGGACGAGCGATGAACATGGATTTCAAGTCCGCCAAGGAGCTGCTGGACCTGTGCGAGGAAAACCAACTGCCCATTTCGGAAGTGATGCGCCAGCGGGAGTGCATTCTGGGCGAAGTGCCCCGGGATGCTGTGGATCACCGCATGGCAAAGGCATGGGAGATCATGCACGCTTCTGCCACCCAGCCGCTGAAAAAGCCCATCAAATCCATGGGCGGCCTGATCGGCGGCGAGGCCAAAAAGCTGGAAACACATTATAATAAGAAGAAAAACATCTGCGGCGATGTGCTGCAGAAGGCCATGACCTATGCCATGGCCGTGCTGGAAGTGAACGCTTCCATGGGCCTGATCGTGGCTGCACCCACCGCAGGCTCTGCAGGCGTGGTGCCGGGTATGATGCTGGCCCTGCAGGAGTGCTACCGCATCTCCGACCAGCGCATCGTGGATGCCCTGTTCAACGCCGGTGCCGTGGGCTATCTTGCCATGCGCAACGCCACCGTGGCCGGTGCCGTGGGCGGCTGTCAGGCCGAGGTGGGCATTGCGTCTGCCATGGCTGCTTCTGCCGCCGTGGAGCTGATGGGCGGCAACCCGCAGCAGTGTCTGGATGCAGCTTCCACCGTGCTGATGAACATGCTGGGCCTTGTGTGCGACCCCGTAGGCGGGCTGGTGGAGTACCCCTGCCAGAACCGCAACGCTGCCGGTGTGGCCAACGCCCTCATTGCAGCAGAACTGTCCCTGAGCGGCATCCGCCAGCTGATCCCCTTCGACCAGATGCTGGACGCCATGTACGCCGTGGGCAAGCGCCTGCCCGCCGAGCTGCGCGAGACCGCCCTTGGCGGCTGTGCCGCCACCCCCGCCGCCTGTGCCGCCTGCGGCCTGTGCAGCGGGAACTGATCTTTCAACATGCAGCGCCGCCGGTGTGGAAACGCTCGGCGGCGTTTTTGCGCGTTCGTGACCGGAAATGCCGGCCCAAACGGCGGGGCTTTGCATCTTTTTGTGCAAACACACCGAAAAGATGGCCGGGATGACTGGCGCTTGTCTGCGAAATGTGATAAACTAAACGCAGAAGTACTCTGCGCAGCCCGTGCAGAGCGGCAAAAAAGATGATAAGTGAGGTCGTTTGTAATGAAGATCATTCGTGCAAAAGATTATGCGGATATGTCCCGCAAGGCAGCCAATATCATTTCGGCACAGGTCATTATGAAGCCCAACTGCGTGCTGGGTCTGGCGACCGGCGGCACCCCCGTGGGCGCGTATGCACAGCTGGTGGACTGGTACAACAAGGGCGACATCGATTTTTCTGAGGTGACCACCGTCAATCTGGACGAGTACCGCGGCCTGCCCAAGGAGCACCCGGAAAGCTACTGGAGCTTCATGCACCGCAACCTGTTCGACAAGGTGAACATCGACCCTGCCAAGATCAACCTGCCGGACGGCACCAACCCCGATGCAGAGGATGCCTGCGCAAAGTACAACCAGATCATCCACGCTGTGGGCGGCATCGACCTGCAGCTGCTGGGCATCGGCCACGACGGCCACATCGGCTTCAATGAGCCGGGCGAAGCCTTTGAGCTGGAGACCCACTGTGTGAACCTGACCGCCGAGACCATTGAGGCAAACAAGCGCTTCTTTGACGGCAATGTGGATCTGGTGCCCAAGCAGGCTTATACCATGGGCATCAAGACCATCATGCAGGCACGCAAGGTGCTCATGGTGGCAAACGGCGCAGGCAAGGCCGAGATCGTCAAGAAGGCATTCTTTGGCCCCGTCACTCCGGAGGTGCCCGCAAGCATCCTGCAGATGCATCCGGACTTCACGCTGGTGGGCGACGAGGAAGCTCTGAGCCTGATCTGATCGTTCCACGCTCTGACTGCCGCACGGTGCAATGCTGTGCGGCAGTTTTTTGCTGCCAACGGCTTTACAATCGCGCAAAAAGGCGGTATTCTTTTATATATGACACTTTTCTCAGGGAGGAAACCATGGATATCCGCCAGCTGCACTACTTTCTGGTATTGTGCGATGAAATGAATTACAGCCGCGCGGCACAGCGGCTGTTTTTGTCACGGCAGGCACTGCGGCAGAGCATCTCTGCGCTGGAAGCCGAGCTGTGCGGGCCGCTGTTCCTCAGCGCCCACCACAAGCTCACCCTTACCGACCGCGGCATGAGCCTGCAGCGCCATGCCGCGCCGGTAGTGGAGCAGTTCCAGCAGATGCAGGCATCCCTGCGGGCCGAGATCCAGTCGGCGCAGCCGGTGCGCATCGGCATCAGCGTGTCGCTGGTGCCGGACTACCTGCCCGGATTGGAGACCCAGCTGGACAAGTTCCGCCAGCAGTATCCCCATGTGGAGATGCGCTTCCGCATGATGGACAACGATGCGGTGGCGGACGATGTGGAGCAGGGGGAGCTGGACGCGGGTCTGGTCATCGATCTGGGCTGTGCTGCGCCGGTACTGGCCCGTACCACCCTGCGGGCAGACCCTGCCTGCCTGCTGGTGCCTCGGGGGCACGCGTTCTGGGATAAGGAGAGCATCCCGCTGGCAGAGCTGCGCGGTCAGCGGGTGCTGCTGCCCAGCTTGCGGCAGGATCTGTTCAGCCCGCTGTGGTCGGCCTGCGCCCGGTTGGGCTTTGCGCCGAATGCGGAGATCGGCCCCAGCTTTTATCAGGCCTATTATCTTGTGCAGGAGCAGCTTTGCACCTGTCTGACCCGCTATGAACCGGGAGCCAGACGGGAACTGGACCGTGTGCGGGATGTGCTGCTGGAAGATCTGCCCCCGCTGTGCGTCTCACTGGTGCAGCGGCGGGATCATACCTCCGCCTACATCGACCTGCTGCGCAGCTACCTGATGGAGGTGCTGGGCGGTTCGGCCAGCCTGCCGCCCCGCCGCGGACGGCCCGCAAAGCCGTTCTACAATTTCCCGGTGCTGTCCAGCGCTGCGGCAAAGGCTGCACCGGCCCACCCGGTGCCCGGCACCCAGCTGGATTTTGCCGGCGGCACCAACTTCCGGGAGCTGGGCGGTTACGAAGCCGACGAGGGCAAGCATATCAAGTGGGGCCAGATCTGGCGCGGCATCCCTACTTGCAAGCTCACCGGTGAGACCGACCGCGCGAAGCTGGACGCGCTGGGCCTGCGCCTGATCCTTGATCTGCGCAGCAGCGGGGAAGTGCAGAAAGAACCGGACTACGTACCGGACGGTGCACGTCTGGTGCAGATCTGCGGCCTGTGCGCCGAGGACGGCCACGAGATCTCCTTTGCGCCGGATGATATCGCCGCCCTGATGAAGGGCTATGAAGAAAGCGCCGACGGCAGCACCTTCGTGCAGGCTATGTACGAGCGGATGCTGTTTGGCAACAAGGCGTTCAAGGAGCTGTTCCGTGCGCTGGAAGCAGGCGAGACCCCCATCCTGTTCCACTGCTCGGCCGGCAAGGACCGCACCGGCGTGGCGGCCATGCTCATTCTGCTGGCACTGGGCGCTTCGGATGAGACGATCTGTGCGGACTATGAGCGCACGAACCTCTGCCGCAAGGCTGAGATCGACGCAGTGCTGGCGGAGCACGCCGAAGAGATCGCGGCAAACCCGGCCTGCCGGATGCGCTATTACCGCAAGGCGGGCGTGGACCCGGCAACCGCACCCTTTGTGCTGCGCACCATCCGCGCAAAATACGGCAGCGCCGAGAACTATCTGGAAGCCGAATACGGCCTGACCCCTGCGCGCCTGATGCGGCTGCGCAGGATGTATCTGGAATAAACGGGAACGGGGACGGCATCCGGTGCGGATACTGTCCCTGTTTTCTGCACAAAATGTTCTGCGGGGCAGGGTTTTCCTCTTGACAAGCGGGCAATTGTTTCGTACTATAATTAGTAGTATGGAATAAAAGACGCTGTGTGCAGGTCGTTCCCGTGACCCGTGTCCCTTACAGGCAGAGCCTGCCTGTTTTTATATAAGATAGAACTGTAGATAGAAAAGCTTGCAGCCTGTTCGTGCGGCATTGGCCGTGCGTGTGGTCTTGTTGCCACTTTTTGCATTGAAAGCTCACTTATAAAAAATGTTTGCAGCCTACACCTGCCCTACAGCGTCTCCTGCTTATGATTCAGAATTTTGAATTTTAACAAAGGAGAGTGAAATGCGATGTCCACGATCATCTGGATCGTGATCTTGATCGTCGCGCTTGCTGCGGGCATCGGTGCAGGCTATTTTATTGGTTACAACAACCGTAAAAAGACCGCCGAAGCCCAGATCGGCAGCGCGGAAGCCGAGGCCACCCGTCTGGTGAACGAAGCGATCAAGACCGCAGAACAGAAACGCAAGGAAGCGGTTCTGGAAGCAAAGGACGAGGCCTTCAAGCTGAAGGCCGAGGTGGATGCCCAGAAGGCAGAAGCCGATAAGGAGATCAAACAGCGCCGTGCGGAGATCAGCCGTCAGGAGAACCGCATCGACCAGAAGGAAACCGCCCTCGACCGCAAGACCGAGGTACTGGAAAAGAAGGAAGAGGAGCTGAAAAAGCGCGCCGCTGAGGCCGAGGAGCGTCTGGCCGAGATCGAGGCTCTGCGCGCCAAGGAGATGGAGCGGCTGGAAACGCTGGCCGGTCTGAGTCAGGAGGATGCCCGCGAGGTGCTGCTGCACAAGGTGGACGAGGAGCTGACCCACGAAAAGGCCGTACGCGTTGCCGCCTACGAGACCGACCTGAAGGAGAACTGTGACAACATTGCACGCAACCTGATCGGTCAGGCCGTCAGCCGCTGCGCTGCCGACCACTGCAGCGAGACCACCGTCAGCGTGGTGCCGCTGCCCAGTGATGAAATGAAGGGCCGCATCATCGGCCGCGAGGGCCGCAACATCCGCGCTCTGGAGACCGCGACCGGCGTGGACCTGATCATCGACGATACCCCGGAGGCCATCACCCTGTCCTCCTTCGACCAGACCCGCCGCGAGGTGGCCCGCATGACGCTGGAACGCCTGATCGGCGATGGCCGCATCCACCCCGCCCGCATCGAGGAGACGGTGGAAAAGTGCCGCCACGAGCTGGAGCTGCAGATGAAGCGCGAGGGCGAGCGTGCCGTGATGGAGCTGGGCATCCATGGTCTGCACCCCGACCTGATCAAGCTGATCGGCCGGTTGAAGTACCGCACCAGCTTTGGCCAGAACGCCCTGACCCACAGCATGGAGGTGGCATGGGTGGCCGGCCTGCTGGCAGGCGAGATGGGTGTGAACGTGACCATGGCACGCCGTGCCGGTCTGCTGCATGATATCGGCAAGGCACTGGATCATGAGATCGAGGGCAGCCATGTGCAGATCGGTGTGGATATCTGCCGCAAGTATAAGGAAAATACCCAGATCATCCATGCCATCGAGGCTCACCACGGCGACGTGGAGCCTAAGACCCCGCTGGCCTTCATCATTCAGGCTGCCGACGCCATCAGCGCTGCACGCCCGGGTGCCCGCCGCGAGAATGTGGAAAGCTACGTCAAGCGTCTGGAAAATCTGGAGGAGATCTCTTCCAGCTTCGAGGGTGTGGAGCAGGCCTTTGCCGTGCAGGCAGGCCGCGAAGTGCGCATCATGGTCAAGCCCGATGTCATCAGCGACGATCAGGTGATCCTGCTGGCACGCTCCATTGCCAAGAAGATCGAGGACACGCTGGATTACCCCGGCCAGATCAAGGTCAATGTGATCCGCGAGAGCCGCGCTGTGGAGTACGCAAAATAAAGTTTTGCCCAAAAAGCTGCCGTGCAGATGCACAGCAGCTTTTTTCTGCTTGTAATCCGGCAGCAAAAAAGGTATCATGGAGAAAAACAGACCGAAAGGGGAGAACCACTATATGAAACATGCAAGAAAATGGCTGGCTTGCCTGCTGGCGGGTGCACTGGCGCTGGCGGTGCTGACCGGATGCAGTGCACTGATGGGCGGCACGGTGCAGAAGGATACAGAACAGGCCAAGGCCCTGATGAAAGAGGTAGACCCCAGCCTGACTTATAATACCGATCTGGAAGATGCAGCCAGCCGTTTGGCAGACTGGCTGGTGGAGGACTCCACCCAGCTGACCACCCAGTCCGGCCTGCTGACACGCAAGGTGCCCATGACCACCGGCTCCGGTGCCATGCTGGACACGAATGTGTACGATTTTATCGATCATTCCACCAGCTTTCTGTTCCTGCCCAGAGGCGTGGTGATCGGCCTTGCAATGAACAACGAATGGGGCTTTACCGGCTACTTATATGCTCCGCCGCTGAGCGAGGCGGGCAGCGCACTGCGCAGCTATGCGGCAGGCTGCACACGGATGGGCGCGGTGTTCATTGAATACGGCGGCGAGACTTACGTAGTGGCTATGTTTGCCTAAAAACCGAAAAAACGGTGTTTCCCTGCTGAGAACGGTGCGTTTTCAGCAGGGATTTTTTGTGTCTGGTATGTGCACAAAAACAGGCTGAAAGTACGACTTATGCACAAAAAATGAAAATACGCAGGTGAAATCTCTTCATCTGTTCCCCTGAAAAATACAAAAAACTCATGTTTTCGTGAAACTGTATTTTGAGCAACTACAGTATATCTTCAAAACTGCACAAAAACAAA
>ENA-OQDM01000086-OQDM01000086.1-human-gut-metagenome-genome-assembly--contig:-NODE-86-length-59602-cov-1.618327_pt1 | contig 59602 bp, 78 predicted proteins | sample MGYA00242772_ERZ504605 | MGnify/ENA primary metagenome ERZ504605 (study PRJEB26092, sample SAMD00036348) | human gut metagenome | host: Homo sapiens | study: EMG produced TPA metagenomics assembly of... | reverse complement strand
TAAAGAATCGTCTCTGAGACTGGAAACAGCACTTCCTTGAAACTGTAATCCGACTTCTGATCCCAGACAAGTTCTTCCCAGCTGTTCAGCAGACCATAACGAACTATATCTGTATCTGAAAAGCATCCTGTTCCCTGATAAATTTTCGGTCCATACACATCATAGGATTTCTGCAAAATCTCAAAAATCGTCTGCATCTCATCACTGTTGAGTCGTTTTCCCATCAGATACCCCTTTCTCATAATCACATTTTATAAAATTCTGCAAGACCATCAGAATCCGTCAATATAAACCGCTTATTGCCATAACGGATCAGACCTCTATCCGTAAGAACTTTACAGGCACGAGACACATTTTCCCTTGGTGCCCCAACTAAGTCCGCCATCAGGGTAATAGTAAGATCAATATCTATCATCACCCCGTCTTCCGTATCCACACCAAAATCACGACCTAGCTTCCATAATTTTGCAGCTATTTTTCGCTCCATCTGCATGTTTCCGGTCGTATTTTTTAACTGGTGACCCATTCGCCAGAGATTTCTTTCATATTCTCTCAGAACAGCTCTTGTTAAAGCATGGCTCTGCTCCATAAGCTGAAGGAATTGTTCTTCTGCAATTTCTATTACCTTCACTGGACAGACAGCCTCACAAAAAAGTGCATTTGGCTTTTTGCTTACAATACTCTGATTTAAAAGCTGTCCTTTTCCCAGGATAAAAATCACCTTTCTATTTCCGTGCTTGGTCAGATTGTAAAGCATCACTTCCCCAGAATACACGAAATATACTGTTTTCGTTCTGCTGCGTGAATGAAAAATCACTTCCTTTTTCTTATATGAAACAACCTTACTTTCATTAAGCAGATTCTGCAGAATATCCTTTGGTATTTCTTTAAAAAAATCCATATTCTCCAGTTCTCTGATCGTTATCTGTCCCATTTTATCAACCTCGCTGGCATAACTTTTACAGTCATTGATAATAAACTGCTTCTGTCTTGCTTTCCTTTTGTATTATAATTAAAAAGTTTATCATTTTCCGTGATGTATGTCACATTAAAAAAAGACGTAAGTTTCCCTACGTCTTAATTCTGCCAGTTTCATCACTCAATTATACCCTCTTATCATATTCTTCCACTTCTGTCCGCGTTACTCGTTTTATATTCTGTTTTTTCAGACGCAAATAGACATATTCGCGAAAAATAGTATAAAACACCGATACAGTCGGAATAAAAATGAGCATACCTACTATTCCCATAAGATTTCCACCGATTGTCACTGCCGCCAGCACCCAAATCGACGGAAGGCCAACAGATCCGCCAACAACATGCGGGTAAATCAGATTACCTTCAATCTGCTGTAAGAGTAAAAATATAATAATAAATAAAACTGCTTGTTTTGGACTTACCATGAAGATCAAAAAAACACCCACTGCACATCCAATAAAAGCTCCAAAGATAGGAATCAATGCCGTAAATGCAATAAAAAAGGTCGCTAATCCACTTGCAATGGAACCTAATGCTGACATTGTTGTGTTCATCATATTTCCGGCTCCGCTCCCAAGAATACTTATCCCCCATTTGATTGCCTGGTCAGGATTAAACTGAAGTTGATTTACCAGTTTCATGATCTCCTGGTTATCATGTGAAAACTCACGGATCCAGTTTTTCATCTGTGGGATAAAGTCAGCAATACTTGTCATCAGATTTCCCGTTGTCTGTGTAAGTTGTGGAATTACTCCAAATATAACCAAACCAATCACACTGACCAGTAATATAATTGTAAGAAACAAACTTACCGGTCTTGCTAATTTTTTAGCCAATTTATTGTTTTCTTTTGTCTTTCCAAGAATTATCTTTTCCAAAAAGCTCATTGGCACATTGATCACAAATGCAATTGCGCCACCAAGTGCAAATGCTCCCTGCAAACATTTATTGTTGAAGAATACTTTTGTGAAAATGACCGGATGATCTGATTTGCAGTTGAATCCATGAAACAGTCGAGCAAGGCAAAGAGTTCCAAACGCATATGTACTTCCGAGCAATGCACCGTTCTGATGATATCCTGTTAAGAATCCAATCATTGTCATAGCTCCAATCACAAAACCTTCCAGACCGATCTTACTAAGAAAATCTTTTGTCAGTATCGATTCATCTGCTGATCTTGGCTTCTCATTCATCACTTCACTTCTATGTGGTTCCATTCCTAATGCAATTGCCGGAAGGCTGTCTGTCAAAAGGTTAATAAACAGCAGATGTACCGGGGCAAATGGAACTGGTAATCCTGCAATTGATGCACAAAGAACTGCTAAGATTGCGCCAAAATTTCCAGATGATTCTTCTCTCGGCGGATCCATCATCGCGATCAAGCCAAGAATACCAGGTGATTCTCATCTTTTATAGTTAAAGTGTGATTCTCTGGAATTTCACGATAAGTAAAATCCAATACTCGCAGACCTTCCATCGAAAACTCCTGGTTTTGACGTTGGATTTTATCTTTTACTGTCTGTTGATAAATTTCTTTCATCACTTATGCCTCCTCTTTTCATAAATGTCTATTGGATTTTTATGCAATGAAAGATCTTTTCGATAAAAATGTATAAAAAAAGAAACCTTTATTGCATAACAAAAATGCAATAAAAGTCTCACCATTTTCTTGCGACACCGGATGTTTTCACCGTACTGACGATACCACAAACGCACATTTTAAAAGCGTAGGTTACTCCCCTTTATTTGGTACAATCATATATCAAATCAATATCACTGTCAAGAAGTTCCTAAGCCTTGTAAATCAGACATTCTTCAAAAGAGTTCTTATATAATTATTTTTCTATGAATTATACGCATTTGCAGGTCTTTCCCACACAAAAAACAACTTTCATAACCCAAATCAGTATATCGTGGTTCATGTAATACAGGCACTTGTAGATCAATCATTGCCAGTGTTATTTCTATAACATCCTCATCCGTCCTTGTTTCAAGAATAATTTGTTTTGTTTCCATTCGTATTTTCATCTCTTTTCTGTAGACAAATTTTGAAAAGTTATCTGGACTTTATCTTATCAAAAATAAGAGTCCGATTACCATTACCACGGGAAAGATCAGGCCGACCAACATACCGCTCCTTATATTATCTCCCGCCATCTGGGTTACTCGTCCAACAATACCAGGACCGATGCTTCCTCCCAGATCTCCAGCCATGGCAAGAAGTGCAAACATTGCAGTACCACCTGCCGGAAACTTCTTAGATGAGATACTTAATGTACCCGGCCACATGATTCCAACAGAAAAGCCACACAGGATACATCCTGTAAGTCCTACTACAGGATTTAAAAAGAGTGATGCAAGAACATAACATACTACGCATAATACACCTGAACCAAGCATGAACTTTGACAGATCTACTTTTTCTCCGTATTTTCCATATAGTATTCTGCTGATTCCCATGGAGACAGCAAATAAACATGGTCCCAGAAGATCTCCCATTGTTTTGCTTAAGCCAAGCGCTGCTTCAGCATATGCAGAAGCCCATTGTGCCATAGATAATTCAGAAGCACCGGAACATACCATCAAAATAATAGCAATCCAGAATAATGGTGTTTTAAAAAGTGCTGATATACTCATTCCTTCGTTCTCATCTACAAGATATTCAATAGGACAGGTTGCAAAATTATAGATATTTACTGTCGGAATCAAGGCTAACAGAACTGCCAGCCATTTCCAGCTGTCGATTCCAAATACTGCAAAGAAAATTGTTGAAACAAGAATTGTTCCTACTGCTCCCCAGCAATAAAAAGAATGAAGCAAGCTCATAGTTGCTTCTTTATTATCAAATGGACATGCCTCAATAATCGGGCTGCAAAGCACTTCAATAAGCCCGCTGCCAATTGCATATATAATTACACTTATTATAATTCCTGCAAAAGGATTCGGGAGAATTCCCGGGAGAAAAGCAAGTCCTACAAGACTATGGCTGAGCAGGCTTCTGAAGTTACAATACATATTCTGTACCCTATTTTATCAACAAATTTGGCACAAAATAAATCAACTATAAGCTGGGTAAAGAAAAAACAGGTGGAAATAAGTGCAATATTTCCAAGTGTAATATTGTATTCCGCATGAAACTTCAAATATAAAAGCGGTGCGAAATTAGCAGCGATTGCCTGTGTTATAAATCCAAGATAACAGGCCAATTTGGTTTTTTTATAATTCTTCATGTAAGATGCTCCTTGAATAATATTTGTTTGTATTATATAATATGTGGATACTAATTTCATTGTAATTTTTCATATTTTATTGTAATATATCGTATTATTCAATTATATGAGGTATTAATAGCCATGAGTTTTCAAAATCAATTCACCAAAACAACAACGGATGCCAACTTAATGGAAACCGTCCATCATGGAAGCGCCGAGTATCCTTTTCGTTACTATTATGAAAATATAGCTCTGTTTGATTTTAAGTGCATCGACTGGCACTGGCACAGTGAACTGGAATTTATATATATCGAAAGCGGAAATGTGGTTTTTGATATTGGTACGGTTCACTTTGAACTTAATGAGGGTAACGGCATAATGATCAATTCCAAAATTCTCCATCGATTACAATCCTCAAGCGATGCCATCATTCCCAATTTTCTGTTTCAGCCTTCATTTATTGCACCACAGGACAGTCTCATTTATAAAAAATATATCAATCCTGTAATTTCATCTTCTCTTGAATATCTCGTTTTTCAACCAGATATTCCCTGGCAGAAAAAAGCTCTTGAAATCATAAAAACAATAATTGCAGTACAGGAAACAGAATTTAACCGTGAGATTATTGTATCTATGTCAGTTCAGCAACTCTGGATATTACTTTTAGAAAATCTGACTTTTGATCAATTTGAAAACATGGGCGCTGTAATTTCCAGAACACGGCTTCAGCTGATGATGCAATACGTTCATGCACATTATTCGGAAAATATAACACTTGAGGATATTGCCAGAACTGCAAATATCAGCAAGAGTACTGCCCTTCATCTTTTTCAGAATAACCTTAAACTGACACCGGTTAAGTATCTTATCAACTATCGCCTTACACAAGCAGCGCTTCTTCTAATAAATACAGAAGAAAAAATAGCCACAATCTCTAATAACACCGGATTTAACAACGTAGATCATTTTTGCCGAACTTTCAAAAAAACATATAAGATGACTCCTACTGACTATCGAAACCAAGAAAGAGCACCAGTTTCCTGATGCTCTTTCCTGCATTCTATATATGGATATTGCCCCCTATAACTTCATCTTTTCGTACTCAAAAAAGATCCAGCATATTATCCAGATATATCTTTTCTCTGACATGAATCTGGTATTCTGGTCTTGTCATATAATACAGCAGGAATTCCAAAATCAGTGCACTTCCCAGCCCGCGTCCTTCAATCTTAAAATTAGAAAATCCCATTGGCAGATAAATATCTTTGATATCTGTCACACTAATAAATCCAGGATTTGCCATTGCTTTTGAAAAAAGATATCCCTCTCCGGAATCAGGTGCTGCACAAATATGTTCCTGACAATTTTCTCCCAGATTTTTCCGACTGACTGTTTCGTAACAGGCTTTTCTGTCCTTACATCCAAACCAGCAGCATTCATTACACAGGAATTCCACTTTTTCTTTTTGCTGTGTATTCATCTGATTTAACTGATCAAATTTTTTATTAAGACGAAAATCCGGTACTACATATCTGAATTCCTCTCTGTCTATTTCCTGTAAAAAATCACTGAAATTTGTCAGTACTTTTGTAGTTGATGAGATCAGATAAAGACCCGGATAGTTCTTTTGCAGATAATCTAAAAGCAGCTCTGAATGAATGATCACACCATTTTGAGGTTTATTGTTTTTTTCCAACAACGCACAGAGTTCATTGCATTTTCGATCCTGCAAGTGTTCTTCCCGCAAAAGTGAATTACTGAAATGTCAGTCGGGGCGGATATCTGATATTCCTGCATCAGATCCAGTACTTTTTCCGCGTCTGCCTCTCCAAAGGAAGTACGGCCTCCGCCCCAGATACAGTCTGACGGAGCCCCGTATATTGAACCAATCTCACACCAGTCATAGAAATATTCTCTATGTTCCCGGAACAACGGCAGAAATACTCGGTACAGTTCATAAAACTCAAATAGCCCCGGAAGATGGTAATATGCTCGTTTTTTCATGCTAGATCTCCCGACTGTCTTCTGACTTTCTATAGAAACCAATGTCAGCACTGTAGCGGCAATCCAGCCAAATGGCCATGCCATCCAGATTCCAGTACTTCCATAATTTCTGCTGAACATCAATGCAAATAAAATTCTGATGATCAGATCCGGCACAGTTGCAGCAACAAAATATGTCATTGCACCGGCTCCTCTGATGATTCCATCTGTCATCAGTTTTACTACGATCATAAGATACCAGGGTGCGACTATCCGAAGGAACTCCATTCCTGCTGTGATCGCCGCTCCACTCTCTGCATTCAGGAACAATCCCATCATCTGTCTGCTGAAGCCAACATACAGAACAACAAATGGAACAGATGCAACTACTGAGAGTTTCAGACCAGTCCGAAATCCCAGCGGTATCCTTTCTGCTTTGCCAGCTCCGATATTCTGGGCAGTATAACTTGAAAGGCAGGATCCCAATGTCATAAAAATATTTATGGCAAAGGTATTCAGCTTAATAGCGCCTGAATAACCGGCAACAACTGCCGAGCCATAGCGATTGACAATATCCTGTACAAAAAGATTTCCGACACTTAGTACACTCTACTGTAAAATACTTGGTACTGCAATTGCAAAAATCTGGGTAAAATATCCTCTGTCAAAAATGGCTGCTTTTCTTCTCCTGCAAAAGATCTGAGTCTGGAAAACAGAGTGACCAATGCAAGCACTGCTGAGATTCCCTGTGCGATAAAAGTAGCCCATGCAACACCTGCAACACCCCAGTGAAACTGAGCCACAAATATCAGGTCAAGGATAATATTGCCGGCGGATGATCCCAGTAGAAAATACAATGGGGTTTTGGAATCGCCCAACGCAGTAAATACACCAGTACATACATTATAAAGCATCAGAAAAATCATACCGAATACATATATTTTGAGATACAAAATTCCATCTGCCATAATATTCTGTGGTGTATGTATCCATTCCATCATATTACTGCTGAAGAAATATCCAAAAACAGTGAGTACCGCCGCAAGTCCGAGTGAAGAGACAAAAGCTGTCGTTACTGCACGCTTTACTCCTTTTCTGTCACCTGCGCCAAATAATCTGGATACTACCACAGAAGCTCCCAGGTTCATTCCCACTGCAAATGCCATAAAAATAATTGTGATTGGATAAGAAGCACCTACAGCTGCAAGCGCATCCTCACCAGCGAATTTTCCTGCGATCATACTGTCCGCAATATTGTAGATCTGTTGAAACATCACGCTAAGCATCATCGGAATCCAGAATCTCCACAATGTCCGGTCAGGATGCTCCTTTGTAAAATCTGTAATCATAATTTGTTATACTCCTGAATGATTTAGGTATTTTCACCTCAATCTTATTTTCATCAGTATAACACTTTTCTCCGATGCATACCAATTATTATAACAGGAACATTACGGAGTAATTTCCTATTACAAAAAAACAGAACATACGGATTTCTCCATATGCTCTGTGATCATCTGACTATTCCTTTTTCTTTTAACCACTTAACTGACTCTCTATAATCAGGAAGTACCTTCTCAACCTCTGCCCAAAATGCTTTGGAGTGATTCATTTCTTTTCTGTGACATAGCTCATGAACCACTACATAGTCAAGTATCTCTGCCGGTGCCAGCATCAGCAGGCAGTTAAAATTCAGATTTCCCTTGCTGCTGTAGCTTCCCCAGCGAGTCTTCTGATTTCGAATTGTTATCCTGCCATAATCAACGCCTACCTGCCTGGCAAAATATTCTACTCTTTGTGGAATGAGCTTAAGTGCCTACTCTGCTAGAGTTTTGATCTCTTCAGACGTCAGTTTTTCAACATTTAAAGCTTCATAATCAGCCTTGTTCTTCTTTATTATTTCAATATGCTTATATATCCAGGTTTCATTCTTTTCAACAATTCTGTCTATCTCTCTTTTTGAAGCATACCGTGGAGCTCTCACTGTTATACTTAAATCTGGATTCACCTGAATTGCTACTGTTTTTCTGTTTGATCCGATTAGTTTAAATTCCATAAAGCTATTAACATTCCACTGCGACTTTGATCACACCATCTCTCTTATTTTCGAACAGTTCATATGCCTCTTCGATTCTGTCTAGTGGATAGGTATGTGTGATCAGCGGTTCTGTATTGATCTTGCCCTCTGCGATCAGTTTCAGAGTTTCTTCGCAATCACATCCATCCACACCACCCGTTTAAAGGTAAGATTTTTGCCATACATATCCGGAAGCGGTAAAGTCTGCGCTTTATCGTAAAGAGCAACCACTGTCACGACCGCATTTGGTCTGGCACATTCCCACGCCAGTTTAAATGTTGATTCTGCTCCGGCAACTTCAAGTACTACATCTGCTCCACCATGCTCACTATTAGCTTTAACAAACTCTATACAATCTTCAGGTGAAACAGTAAGAATCTCCGGATAATGCTCATTAATAAACTGATACGAGTTTCGTCCTTTTCACATATAATGATCTTCGCTGGATTTTTCAGCATGACACTGAGCAAAGTACATATTCCTGTAGGACCGGCTCCAATGATCAGTACAGTATCTTCCTCTGTGATCTCAGAAATACGAGCTGCCCAATAACCGGTGGCAAGAACATCACCTACCAGTAAAGCCTGTCTGTCAAGTGACACCATCCGGAATCTTATTCAAGCCCTGATCTGCAAAAGGCACTCTGACATATTCTGCCTGTCCCCCATCGATACGACAGCCAAGTGCCCAGCCGCCATTCTCGTCTGTACAATTGTTTACATAGCCTTTCTTGCAGAAGAAACATTCTCCGCAAAAGGTTTCTACATTTACAGTCACCCGGTCTCCAGGTTTTACATGAGTCACCTTAGAACCGACTGACTCAACAATACCTACCATCTCATGGCCAACGATAATTCCCGGGACTGCACGCGGAACACTTCCGTGTTTAATATGCAGGTCACTTGAACAGATGCTCGCAAGTGTTACCTTTACAATGGCATCCCGCTCATGCAGGAGCACCGGTTTTGGTTTTTCCATTAATTTAAAATTCCCTTTTGAAACATATGTATAAGTCAGCATGATTTTCCTCCCCCATTTACCATAATTCAAGCTAGTAAAATATCCGGTATGGAACTCTCGATTCCTGATACCGGATATTTCTGATTCTATTTCGTATACACTTTTTTGCCTCTTGCGATTACCTCAACAAGCTGCAGGTCCTGATCCAGGATACAAAGATCCGCATCATAGCCCTCTTCAATCTTTCCTTTTCCCTTAAGGCGAAGGATTTCTGCCGGATTGGATGTTATCGTAGAAAGTGCAATCTCCAACGGGATATCCGCTTTAAACACACATTCTTTGACTTCTTTCAGAAGACAGCTGGACTGTCCAACTCCCATCCCAAGAAATTCACCATCTTTACTGTACATAGGAAGACTTCCTTGTCCATCAGAAGAAATCGTCATCCTGTTTGGATTTACACCTGCTTCAAGCATACGCTTCATACCTTTGCACACACGTACCTCATCACAGATAGTCTCCCAGTAATCAATATCTTCATTTCCGGTAAAGTCAACTGCTCCACCCTTTAAAGCATACTCGATTGCCTTACAGAAAAGCATTTCATTACGATTGACATGTGTTGGAAGAAGCTGGGATGCTGGTATTTCCGTCTCATCGATAACACGCTCAATAAGATCCATGCATCTTGGGCTGTCACCGAGGTGAACATTTACAATTCCAGCTTTTCCGGAAAGCACACCACCAAGTCTTGTATCCGCAACAACACGCACAAATTCTTCAAATGTCGGCTGTGAAGAGCGATGATCTGAAATGGCAATCTCTCCGGTTCCGATGATTTCCTGAATCATCATAATGTCTTTTGTTATACTGTCGGTCAATGTGTGAACCGGTATCTGATAGCTGCCTGTATAACAGTAAGCTGACATTCCCTGTTCGTTTAACCCTTTGATTTTTGCAACAAGAGAGCACATATCACGTCCGATTCCATCTGTACCAAGACAGCCAACTACTGTAGTTACTCCGAATTTAGTGAGTCCCTCCAGCGTTGCTTCTGGGGTACGATTTGCGAATCCACCTTCGCCTCCACCACCAAGTACATGAACATGACTGTCAATAAAACCTGGCGTAAGGATCAGGCTGCTGCCATCAACCACTGTTGCATCAGCAAGAATTCCACCTGCTGATATTGTACCTGCATCTACGATCTTTACAATCTTGTCATTGATCGTAAGTACATCTTTTTTCCCAAGATGCTGAGGTGCATATACATCAATATTCTGAATTAACTTCATTATAATCTCACTCTCAATTTAAAATGCCTGCTTAGAATCCAATACCTACAGCGATCAATACTGTTATAATAGCACCAATCATCAGTACGCCAAGGAACTTCCACATGAATTTGATCCAGTTGGACCATTCGATCTTTGCAATAGCCAGAGAACCGATCAGACATCCGGATGTCGGAACGATCAGGTTTGTAAATGCATCACCGAGCTGGAATGCAACTACAGAAGTCTGGCGTGTAACACCTAACAGATCGGAAAGCGGAGCCATGATCGGCATTGTAATCGCAGCCTGTCCTGTTCCGGAAACAACAAAGAAGTTAAATACAGACTGGAACAGATACATAAGTACCGCTGCAACTGCACCTGAAACTCCTGAAAGTGCATTTGCAATATTATACATGATCGTGTTGATAACCGTTGGTGTAGTCGGATCAGAACCACCAAGAACCTGCATGATACCCTGAGCCATAGCAACAACAAGAGCTGCACCGATCAGATCTTTTGCACCATCTTTGAAGGAGCTGGCAATGTCGTTCATTCTCATATCATTCAGCTTAAAGATAACTCCGATCACACCAGAAACGATTCCCATGATAAAGAACTGTGTAGCAATTTCAGGCATGTAATAACCTTTTGTCATAACGCCCCAAACTACTCAGATTACTGTAGCAGCCAGTGTCAAAAGGACTAAAACATGGCCGATACCAAAAGCATGTCCTTCATCAATACCTGTTTTTTCGTTCTGATCGCGGAAATACTGATCAGATTCATATGCAACAGAAATTCTTGGATTTTTCTTTACCTTAGCTGCATAGAAAATAGTCATTCCACAACCAAGTGCTGTGAAAACAACCCACATCACCATACGGAAGCCTGCACCGGAAAATACATCAATACCTGCGATACCCTGTGCAATACCTACAGAAAATGGATTCATCCAGGATGAACCAAACCCAATCTGTGTTGCAACATATGTGACCAGGACTGCAATAACTGTATCATATCCAACTGCAACAAACAGCGGACAAAGGATCATGGTAAATGGAAGTGCTTCCTCTCCCATTCCAAAAACAGCACCGCCAAGAGAAAACAGTACAAAGAGTACCGGTATCAACAGTTTCTCTGCTCCTTTTGCTTTACGGATCAATCCAATCAGACCAGCTTCGATCGCACCGGTGCGGATCATGATTCCAAATGCACCACCTACGATCATAAGAAACGCAATGATCTCAATAGCAGAACTGTTTACAATTCCATTGTACATATAGTTAAAAAAACCAGTTCCGCCATCTCCACTGAAAAGTGCAACACCTTCTGTTACAACCTTTCCTGCATCATCTCTGAGATACTCTATTAACTTTTCCTAGTCAAAAAAACTTCCCTCAAATACCGCTGTCAGCAGTGCTCCTGTACACCCATAAACGGTCGCTTCATCTTTAAAACCGGATTTTACCACCTGTATCTGGCGATATTTCCGTTCAATATGCCGTTCATTAACCAGTTTCTCTATCTTACAGAGATATGGATCTGGAATCCAGTAACCCTCATGGCCGATGATAATCTTCTGTGGATTCAGGCTGTTGACAAACCCTACCAGCGCACAAGACAGTTTCTCTGTCATTTCGGTAAAGACCCGATCCATATCCTGCTGTCTTTTGGTAAATGTATTCCCTTCACCTTCCTTGATTGCTTCATCCATTTCCTGGCAAAATCCCCGAAAATCTTTCATATCCCCAGTTACTTTTTGAAGCTGGCTTTCAAGTACATTGCTGGAAATATAGCGTTCCAGGCATCCCCGGTTTCCGCAGCTGCATGGTTCTCCCTGCCAGTCAATGCTCGTATGCCCCAGTTCACAGATCATTCCACTGGTATTCGCATACAATTCCCCATTTACAACCAGTCCGGAGCCCACACCGTTCGCCAGATCTACATAAATAAAATCCTCACAGTCCGTTCCTGCGCCATAATATTTCTCCATGATCGCGGCACAGTTACTCTCCCCATCAAAAAAGACTGGCATATGACAATGTTCCTCTATTTCCCTGGCAATTTCCAGGTCATGCAGCCCATAAAAATTCGGCGGTGCCAGGACCTTACCCCGATTCTTATCCACCGGCCCGATTGCGCCGATTCCAATCCCGTATATCTTCTCATCTCCCAGTGTTTCCATAATCTGATCCAGTGCATGAAAGATGTGCTCCATCAGCTGAGGTGCTGTCTCTTCAGTTACCGGAAAACAAATCTTTTTTAGCAGTTTCAACTGTATATCGCAGAGAATCACACTGCAGATTTCCCGATAAAGATGCACACCGATCAGCTTCGGTGCCTTATCTGAAATGCATAGCTGTACCGGATTGCGTCCCTTTCCTTCTACCTGTACTTTTTGCCGTTCCTCAAAGATCCCTCGTTCCAAAAACTCATTCACGATATAAGTGACGGTCATCTTGGCAAGTCCCGTTTTCTGCGATAACTCGATCCTGGAACTGCATTGTCCTGTCGCGATCAGTTTTAGGATCAGCCCCCGGTTTCTCTGTTTTAAAAGTGTATTGTTGACTCCTGATTTCGCCATTTTTCCTGCTCCCATATGCTTTTGGTCTTATCTTACCACAAAATCATTTCGCCATCGTATTCTTCCATAGCCCGGATTCCCCAGATTGTCGCAAATCCTGCACCATGTGCCACATCAAACATTCCTCCAAGTTCATGTTCCATCATATGACTTGCCCAATCGCCGCCACCTACTTCGAGAATAAAATCCCCTCCATGCATTGTGATGCTTTTATTTAGTACAACGTTTTTTACTTTATATTTATATAATACAATCTTTTTACTATTCGTCAAGATAGAACACAAAAAAACTACAGATTTTTTTCTATAACTTTTCCCGGTGAAATATAGAAAAAAGGATACAAGACAATTTGTCTCATATCCCATAAAACATTTCAAATTTCTTCAGCTCCTATATAAATCGTAAGTATTGTTTATAGTTTTATTATACAAGTGGATCAAAGGCATTTGAGGTTAATTTTTTATTCAATCAACTGAAAATATTAGTATTTTCTCTCGATCATTCTTCCCCTCAAACAAATCTTCTGTATTGATCTCATCGTAGAACATCAATTGTTCTTCGGTCATGAGACAGCCAAGGTATTCTTCTGACGGATAATAAAACATCAGTAAAATTTCTCTTGGTTTCTCATAATATGACTCATAAATTCCAGCAAGAACTTTGCGCAGGATCTCCACAGAAAACGGATTAAAAAAATAACATCTGTCCACTTCAGACGGGACTGTATATTTTTCTGCACTGGTCAGTTCAAACGAAACCTTCCTGCCTGATACAGCATGTTCTCGGTTTGCTTCGGCACTCTCAAAAATTCGCTCATCATACTCAACACCAATAGATCTGCATCGCGTCTGATAAGACAGATAAAAACATACTCGTCCCTTTCCTGTACCATAATCCAGAAGCACATTTTTCTTCGTTATCAAGCCATTGTTTGCCAGCCGCTCCAATACACAATACTGCGTCGGCTCATATGGATATCGATGCTGATCCGAACGAGAATCGTCCCGTCCGGTGGTTTTGATCTTCAGCAATTTATCCCATTGTGTTTCATTTTGATTCATAAAATCATTTCCAATCCTTCCATATATCCGGCTGATATCCGAGCGTAGACTGCTTTCCATTTCTGACCACCGGTGTCTTGATCATCTGCGGATTCTCAAGTACCTTTTCCAGTTTATCCTCATTGGCAATATATTTAATCAATGCAAGCATATCTTTGTCCTTGCATTCCCAGTTAATCATATTTTCAAGACCACCGTTTGCCTGTGCAACAGAAGTAAATTCACCCTTACTCATGCCTTTTTCTTTCATATCAATAAATTGAAATTTAATACCACGTTCTTTAAAAAATCGTTCTGCTTTCTTCGTATCGTTACATTTCTTTGTACCAAAAATCTGTATGTTCATCGTGTTCTCCTTTTCTATTTCGTTGTAAACATATCCAAAAAATTCACTGCTACATGTCCATACCAATTCCTGCTTTTCTCAATTTCTTTATTCCAAAAAACTCAAAATTCGTTCTACATATGCCTGCATCGTCTCGTCATCACTTCCAAATATTTCATGTTTACTTCCAGGCATATACATATATTCACATGAAGTCCGCCCTTTTCGCTGCAGTTTCTTCGCAAATTTTTGTATCGCCCGGACAGAAACAAACGCATCTTTCTCTGCCTGAAATAAAAGTACCGGTGCAGTAAGTTTTTTCCATCCATGATATCTCAGATACCAGCTCATTTTTATTGAAGCAAGAAGCCATCCATAAGAGGCTGCACTTGTCTGGATTTCTCTGGATTGCTTGCGGATCTCGTTATACCTGGTAAATCTTGCTTCTGAAACTGCAGCACTTGTCTCAAGAATTTCACTTCCGTCATAAGGTTTCTGACCGATCACATACCTTGCATTTCTTCCCGCCAGACATTCTACCTGTGCAATTGCAACAGTCACCGACCATGGCACATTTCCGGTAAGCGGCCGTATCATCGGCGAACTGAGTATGATCTTCTGAAAAAGCTCCGTCTCCCATGCAGCTGCGATCGTGCCAATCGCCCCGCCCATAGAATGTGCAAACAAAAACAACGGAAGCTCAGAATACCGCTCTTTTACTACATGACACACCTTCAGAAAATCTCGTACAAAACGTTTCCATGTATCAATATGTACCAGTGATGGATCCTCTGTCAGTCGATAACTCAAACCGTGACCCATATGTTCTGGCATGCACACATGGTATCCAGCCTTCAGAAAATAATATATCATTTCATCATATTTCTGTGCACCCTCCGTAAAACCATGACTTATGATAATAACCCCCTTTGGCCTGTCTGTCTCATAAAATTTCACATGAAGTTTGCCTTTTTTTCTCTTCGTTCAGGCTCTTTTGCTCCTGTAATATAACATTCCCTGCAATGTGCATACAAATACGGCTCCACTTCATCTTTCATAATGTCCGCAAAGTTATCTTCCTGTATAATTTTCATTATCTCTGCCCACCAATAATTCCATTAATCTTTTTCTCATTATAAAATACCAGTATAATTCCGCCAATACAACAAAATACTGCTGCGCCAAAAGCAGCCACACGATACCCTGTTCCATCTCCTGCACCAATCGTAGACACAGCTGTAAAAATCAGCATAGAAAGACTCTGTCCAAGTTTGAACGCAAACGTTCTTGCTGCATAAAACATTCCTTCACGATTACTTCCGGTCCTAATCGAATCACTCTGTGCAATGTCAGCCACTACTGCCTGTGGAAGAATTCCGAAAATTGCCATAGGAAGTGCCGCCACAACTGTCAGGATCAGTCCCTGTACGGTTGCCGGAATAAAGATCATTTTCCCATAAACCCTGTATAAAAATAAGCCAAACTGAATACGGCAAATGCAAAAAGAATCATCTTTTTCTTTCCAAGTTTTGGAGTGAGCTTATTTACAGGTACGTAAAATACCAGTGAAAGTGCAGTCATTCCAACAAAATATAATGTTGTCATTGTCTCTGGAAGTTTCAAAAGACTGGTAACAAAAAACGGCAGGCCCGTCTGAAACATCGTCAGTGCGATCCAGTAAAAAATATCCGAACCCACAAATTTACGGAACTCACCGTTTTTGAATGTAGCAACCAATGAACGAAACGCGGACTCTTTTGCCGGAACTGTATCCACATAATCTTTTTCACGAATGCAGAATACCGGTACCAACATACAGATAAAAGCTACCGTAGCCATCAATGTAAACGTCACACGAATTGCTCCAACTCTGCCAAATGCCGGAATAAATACACCCCAGATCATCGGTGCCAGATAAGCCACTGCTGTTCCTGCGATAAACGTAAATGAAATCACGGTAGAAATATTCAGTCTCTCCTGCTGCGTGTGTCCAAGCTCCGGAATCAGTGCATTATATGGCGTGCAATATGCAGTAATGGAAAGATAATATGCCAGGATCATTACCAATAGAAAACTGCGTTGATCCAACTGTTTTTATTGACCGGTGACCAGAATACCAATACTGTAGAAAGCACCAGCGGCAAAGATGCCCATTTCAAAAAAGGAATTCTCCGGCCATTCTTTGATGTACATCTGTCAGACCAGGATGCAATCATAGGATCTGTAAATGCATCGAAAATTCTTCCAAACGCTGTAATTCCGCCAATGATCGTAAAAATCCCCAGAACTACCAGTCCCTGTGGAATAAACACCGTCTGTCCCTGACTGATTGCCGTTTTATCCGGCTGATAGAAATACACAAGCCAGTTGGATATGATTCCAGATAACATCGCCCATCCAAACTGTCCTGCTGCAAACTGCCATATTTTGCTGTTGTTAACTTTTTCATGTTATACCTCCTGATACTATTTTTATCTTGCTACACATTGTAATTTTATCCCTTGATTCCCCCCAACAGCAGCTCCGTGACAATACGGAACTGCCGATTTCCTTCAACCGCCTGGTCTGAAGAGAGAATTTCTCCTCCCACCGCCAGTTTCTGCATCACTGCCAAGAGAGTATGCGTCAATGAAAAATACATCTCGTCTATTGAACAGGTAAAAAACAGACTTTCATCTGCCAGCCCTTTTTCCAGTGCATCTGTCACATACGGTTTCAGTCGTAAGATACCACTCTCATAATCTGTCAGCCGCTCTTCAGAAATCTGATATTTCTTTACAAAAACATCAAACTCCTGTAGAAATTTCAGAAATGCTTTTTCTTCCTGAAATATTCTTTCCAGAACATTCATGATTTTCTGAAGCTGCACATATCCTGTGTCAGTCTGCTCCAGTTCTGTCAGATATTTCTCCGCGACTTTCTGCCAGTAAAATTCAGCCGTCTCTATCACCAGTTCTATTTTCGTAGAAAAATACCGATATACCGTAGCAACACCTACCCCTGAACACTTCGCCACTTCCTCCATAGATGTATCTTCCACACATTTCTCCCAGAACAGTTGCATCGATGCCTGAATGATCTTTTCACGTCTCTGCTGTGCCTGACGTTCTCTCGTTGAAGGTACTTTTTCTGTTGTATCCATTTTTCTCACCACCTTCTTTTGAATGCTGATTTTGCTTTAAATATCATTTTTCATTTATGATAGTGATACTATCATTTTTATTTGTGCTATACAATAGTTTTTTATATTATTTTATATTTTTTGTGCATTTTGTATATAGTATAGAGATAAAAAAGACACCTGTCAATCAAGACAGATGCCTCTCACACTAATATTCTATCATTTCCAGCTTTTCCACACATCCGGCTGATACCCCAGCGTAGACTGTTTTCCATTTCGAACTACAGGCGTTTTTAATCACTTGCGGATTCTCAAGTACTTTTGTTAGTTTATCTTCATCCGCAATATATTTGATCAACGCAAGTGTATCTTTATCCTTGCCATTCCAGTTGACCATATTTTCAAGACCACCATTGACCTGTGCAACGGATGTAAACTCGCCCTTACTCATGCCTTTTTCTTTCATATCAATAAACTGATACTTAATGCCACGTTCCTTGAAGAAACGTTCCGCTTTCTTCGTATCATTACATTTCTTTGTACCAAAAATCTGTATGTTCATAGTCTCCTCCTGTCTTTTTTTAGATACTAATACGGAATTCTGAAATAATCCAAATATGCCTTATAACGATCCTGCGCAGTAAGACACGTATCCATCAAATATCCCTTTTCACGGTTCCATTCCTTCAAACCACGATAATAAAACATTTTTTAAATCATCTTCGATGATAAACGGAACAATATTATGTTTCAGGCATTCCTTAAACATAAGCAATCTTCCAACCCGTCCATTTCCGTCCTGAAACGGATGTATACGCTCAAATTTTACATGGAAGTCTAAAATATCTTCAAAAGTTATTTCATTTTTACGGGCATACTCACCCAATAATACTTTCATCTTTGTAGAAACTTCTTCCGGAGATGCTGTAGCCATACCTCCTACTTCATTTGGAACCCTTTTATAATTTCCCACTGCAAACCAGTCTTTTCTCGAATCACTCGTTCCATTCTTCAAAATCAGATGTATATTTTTGATAAACTTCTCTGTCAAAGTTACCTTTGCATTGTCAATAATCAAGTCTATGCATCTGAAGTGATTTGCTGTTTCAATTATATCATCTACATTGAAAACTTCATTTTCCATACCAATCGTATTTGTCTCAAAAATATACCTGGTTTGATCATGAGTCAGCTTACTTCCTTCCATATGGTTGGAATTATATGTTAACTCAATCTGCGTTTTATGATAAATTCCTCCAGAATACTTTTTCGCTTTCTCTTCCTGTAAAATATCTAATAAAGTACGCGGCGATTTCACTCTCTTATTTGCTCTTTCCGGTTTTTTCGCATTCTCCGGAATGTTCCAGGTCTTTCCTGTAAGAAAAGCATCCGGTACACGTCCCTGGGCACAATAATTCCGCACACTTCGCTCTGAGATATTCCATTTTTTCGCTGTTTCCGCCACTGAAATATACTTCATATGCACACCTCTGATTCATAATTTAGTTGCATATAGTATATCATATTATCGGCAAAAATATTCAAATACATTCAATATATTTCGTGTTTTTGCCGTTTCATTATCTATAATCCTTTGATACATCCAGATAAACCCGCTTACCGTTGATATAATCTGCATAGGCAACTTCCGGATCTTTTCCACGAAACACCGTGCATAAACCACACATATCACAATCTGCAATGCATCTGAAAGTATTTTTTATATATTCTCTGCGTTCTTCTTCTGTAGAATTTTCTATTTCCGGTGGTCTCATAATTACACCTACTTCACGAGCCCTGTGTTGCTTCTGTATTCTTCATTAAGCTCACGCAGTTCTTTTTCTCCATTAATGTACGGTTCATAAAAAGCATCTACGCTCCGCCGCCCAGATTGTCACAGCCATTACAGAAATCACATGCACCACCACACTGATTCAGGCCCTCCTGAACAATACGAATTCTCTCTTCTTTTGTTGTATCCTTAATCAGTATACTTTTTATTTCCATAATCATCATTTCCCTTCACTGTTTCAGCTTCATTATAAATAACGTTTAAATGCCCTTTTCATTTTTATACAAGTGTCCATTATGTAATCAAACTGCTCCGGCCATGTCGCTCTGTCATCCAAATCAACCGTTTTTTCAATCAAAATACGACTTGCTTTTCTTTCCGGCAATTCTTTCCATTCTAATTCCATTTCCATATTTTTCTCTATTTCATCTTTATGAGCAAACAAACTCTTAAACAATTCTTTGTCATCATTTATATACAGCTCAACATCAACCGCTTTTCTTTTCTGGATCTGCGACACAGCGATATGCAGGCAGATGAACCGATGCTGAAATCCATCCAATGATCCGTTGTCGGTTTTCTTTTATTAAAAATCCTTGAAAAATTTGCATCACTAAATAATATTTTAATACAGGATTCCAAAATAATCCAGATATCTCTCAGTCATTCATGTATTCATAGTAGTACGATTCATCTGCAAATAATCTGTACACACCATCTACCAGCCCCATGTAACCATCTGTAACGAAATATCCTTTCATGAAATTCACCGCAGCCTTTCTGAAATCTTTTACTGTTGCTTCATTTGATATACCTATTATCTCAGAATGGCAATGCAAAAATCTGTACTTCCAAAACTTTTTTATTATTTTTTATATATCTTCTCTTCGAGTACTTCAAAATATATTCCCATTTCGGAATTTATTTTAGGATTTCAGTACTTATATTCCCATTTTGGAATTTATTCCAGAACATAGTTTCCGTTGCAAATCATAACACTTTCGTATATGAATTGTTTACCATATACGAGAATTAACATTTATCGTGTACAAATTTATAACAAAAGAAAAGAGCCGTTTTCTCGACTCTCTAACCTTAAGACACTTTAGTACATTTTTGTCTCATACTATTTTATTTATCATTTTCTAAAAGTGCTTTCCAATTCTCTTTAAATCCCATTGTTGTTATATCAACATTCTCATATTTATCGAACAATATCTCTATCTTATCTACAAACATATTCCAATGATTATCATTTTTCAAAATATGTTTAAGACATAACAACACTCCAAAAATACGATTATTTCCAATACCAGCTTCTGAATATTCCTTGTACAACATTGGTGTTTTTGATAATTTTGCATTATACAAGCGACCATAATGTGCACATATATTTCGAACATAAGAAATGCTCTCTAACCAACTCTCTAAGTACGTATATCCTATCCCAAACGATTTCGCTATTGCTTTTTTATCTGGGTTTTTCATATTTTTGTAAAACTTAGATAATGTACCAAAACTGAAAACTTCCACCAGCGCATATATTGGCAACATCCCACCTGCATAGTTCATCCGAAAATTCTTAACAAACGGAGCCTTAGAATTTCTTCTTATTTCTTCATGAACATCCTTCAAGAACTCTTGATGATATTTTACATTCACAAAATTATCTGCTTCTAAATAACCTAAAACACCATATTTTTCAGCGAAATAATTCGAAATTCTACATCGCACATTTATTTCTATTTTTTCGATTTCAGGGAATATAATTTGACGAAAATTTGCATTAAAAAGATATAAATCTACCAGTTGTTGAAACGTAATGTTTTCTCTATATCTTCCTTCATTTGTCTTAAGATTTAAACTATAGGCTTTAATCAATCTAAAGTATGAAATGTCATTTAATATTCTTTTCGCATACTCCTCATCTTCGACAATCAACCCAATATTTTTTAAATTCTCTATCTGTTCATCAATTGTCATAGGAGGCTGATGTTGTTTTACTTCTCCCATCCAACATTCTCCTTAAATTAAAAGACCCAACGTGGTCCGCATCGTTGAGAGGCGTGTTGGGTTCTGTTAATTATTATTATATTCATTTTAAGGAAAAAATCAACCGTTAAGTATACTTTTTTAATTTATGATAAAATATCTCCCAATGCATCTTCTGCACTGTCAACACTATGATATCCTGTTTCTTTCGTGTTGCCATTACTGTACTTCATAGTAATGCCACCTTTTGTATCTCCTGGCTTATAGTAATAATATCCCGAATACACATTACCCGGCTCATCTTCACTAAAATCCCAATGCGTACCATAATTATAATAAAGCGCATCCATGAAAGCCTCATCATTAAAATATTCTGCATATAATACCGTCCCATCATTTTGATCAAAAGATACCTCCAAAGTGTCTCCAGAATCCGCATACCTCTGAAGTGCAGCACCTTCCTCAAATGCGATATTATAGCATCTTTCTTTCGGTGTTCCATTATAATCTTCTGCAGTATATGCAACGTCATACTCTTCGATCAGTTTTAGAAGATCATCCTCTGTTGTATCTTTATCAATTGACAGAAACATCGTTTGCAGATTGTCGTATTCCTTAGTTGACTCTGCTGGTGATTCAGTTGGGGCAGCTGACGCTGACGCACTGAAAAATGTTGTAGATACGACAACACTGGCTACAACTCCTGCTAAACTGATTTTTATTATATTCTTTCTCATAGCTTCCTCCCTCGATATCCTCAATACAATTTAAATAGTTCTTATGTTCACAGACCACGCCGTTTTTATCATTTATCAATACTTTTAGTTTCAATTCTATTATTGCTTCCGTTTCCTGATTAACGATTTCCATTACCAGAATAGAGATTTCCTTAAAAAACTGATTTGTGGTTTCCAAAGTCCGGACAGCATGAACACAGAAGCAGGATTATTCACGAATATTTCCAAATTATCTTTCGCTATTACATTCATTTTTGAATTCTTCTATTATTTTTTCAAATTCTTTCATCGACATTTTCTTATACACCTTATTCCAATATTTTTCTTGAAAAAGCATCACTTTATGTACTGATAATTTACAAGCTATTAGAATAAGTCGTCTGTGTTTGCTTTGAATTTCTTTATTTTCATCTTCCCTTAATTTCATTCTAACAAATAAATTTTCATATTTAGAATAAAGCTCTAGTATATACTCTAATGGTACAATCATTATTAAATATACTATTGGAATCATAAAACTAATAAAAGTATTCACGGCATTCAGGTATTTATATTCATGCACTGCAATCTTTATAGTTTCGTATAATATTCCGAACCCCATTATTGCAAGAACAATATCTAACAATTTGTGTACTGCCTTATATTCCATTTTATGTTCATCATAACAATTACTGTAATAATTGGTACTATTATCAATTCAATCCATATGTTAAATGTAAATGTATTCATAATAAATTCAAAAATTACTGTAAATTCAAATTATTTTTTAAAATAATTTTCTATATATTTCTCATCAGCATCTTTTGAAACAGCATTCATACAATATATTAATCCCGAAAAAATAAACCATACTATAATATCCTTAATATAAATATTATCCCAAAATGGTAACTGACAAAATATTAAAGTTATTCCCAAAACATAAAGTAAAATAATACTCCATAATATCCTTAACTTCTTGCCAAAAAATATCTTTACAACATTCCAAAGTGCTTCTCTAATCTGTTTATGTGCCATTGCATATACCCAAAATACAAATCCCCAGATTACAGTCGCCCACTCCCTAGTCGATAAGAGTTCCATTCTCCAACTCCCAATATAAGTACTTTCTATTTACTTATTACATCTTTTCTCTAATCTTCTCAATCAAAGTAATATCCGCCGGCAGCCAATCTACATCATTCATCGACTTCTTATTCAGCCATTGCGCCGCCTCATGCTCCTTCAGCACAAGATCACCTTTTACAATTTCACACCAGAAACAATCCATAGAAAGGTGAAATGTCGGATAATCGTATTCTATTGTATCGATTAATTCCCCTACTGAAATTTCTGTATCCAGTTCCTCTCTAATTTCTCTTTTTAATGCATCTTGTGGAGTTTCCCCTTCTTCAATTTTGCCACCTGGAAATTCCCAGCCATCTTTAAATTCGCCATATCCCCTCTGTGTTGCAAAAATAATTGGTTCTCCATTTTCATTTACCGCCTTTATTACGGCAGCCACTACTCGTACTGTTTTCATCTTTATGCCTCACTCACTATATATTCGTAGATGTCTTCTCTTACCGGTACATCCAGCTTGTAATTAATCTCAAAAGCATCGTCTCCAGTCTTTTCCATTTTAATCGGAATCGGTTCACCTTGAGCAAATACTTCTCCCAGAAAATAAAATTCCTTTGCCTCTTTATCGTCCTTATTCTTTCTTACGAATAATAGAATCTTATTTTCTTTATCTGATTCTGTTCTTTTGAAAAAATGATCCGCATCACTGGAATTTACCTTTCTTGGATGCTTTGATAACGCAATCAAATTCTCCCTCGTTACAAATCTATCTTCATATGCTATTGCGTCTTCTGCTTTATCATAATTGATAAACACCGGCAATGTTTTCGTCGTAGCATCATAAAAATATCCACCAATGTTCTGCGCATTCATATTCCGCTTCCAATTAAGCAATCGACATACATCTTCATATGTATATTTCTGATACAGCTGAAAATTTGTATCTTTGTAAGAATCCGAGTAATTCTCCTGATAGTTTTCAATACCATATTGAATCAATTCATCCACCATCTTCAAAAATTCCAAATTCTCATTCAGCATTTTTTCAAACTTGTCTTCCAATACATATCCTTCTGAAGATTTTTTAATCAGAACGCAATCCTTATACTTTTTCCGCTCTTCTTCCTTTGGAAATTCATTAGTAAGATTCCTTACTACCGATTCCTCTGTTTGTAAATTCAATTTTTTATGATATGTCATTTCAAGAGTTTTTCATAATATGTAAAACTCTTCTACGCTGTTGCAAAAGTTGCTGCAACAATGCTAATTCATAAATACGCTTCATGTTCGTTACTTTTTTTGAAAGAAATTCAATAATACTTGCTTCTTCAGGAGTCAATCTTACTTTATATTCGTCTGAATAATATTTGACCAAAAATGCATAATACGAATCAAATTTCACAAAATATTTATTCACATCAATTGAACCATATTTACGAAAATCTAATATTGATGGTATCCGCCCCAGTCGATATTTTAACTGTTCAAATGACTCTCTTAGTAGCTTCACATCATTCATTCTTGCACTGTCAATTGATTGAAAAATCCTCTTTCTTGAAATCTCATCAAAGTGGATCGTTGATGCGCCTGGAATAATTCTGGTTCCTTCTGAAACGTATCTTCTAATAGAATCTTTGTTATAACTTCTATCCCCAGACAGCGCAATCGGAATCATATAGTTATTTGTATAATTTCCAATAAAATCAATGATAACAACATACTCTTTGCCTTCTGCTTTACGCAATCCACGTCCCAGTTGCTGTACAAAAACAATTGGTGATTCTGTCGGTCTTAACATCAATACCTGATTAATTTCAGGAATATCTACACCTTCATTAAAAATGTCTATTGTAAAAATATAATCCAGAAATGGCATCTCATCTGTATCATTTTTCACATGATTACAGATATCTTTTTCATGTTTTTCTATCTCATCTGTGGAAGCTTCCCTCGTCAGAAGATTAATTGCTTTTTCTCTCTCTTTCTCCGAATTTGCTCCAGTCAATACAGTTGTATAATAACCATATTCATTGAACTTCGTAGAAAGTTCCTGTGCTTCTTTCTTACCACTACAAAAGATCAAGCCTTTTACTCTTTCACCACTATGTCCAAAATAATTTGCCTGTTCCAGAATATATCGAGCTCTTGTATCTGAAACTAAGTAAGAAAAATTTCTTAAATCCGTCTTATCATCTACGGTCTCGCCATCAATTTCTATATCAGTGATACCAAAATAATGAAATGGACAAAGCAGGTCTTCTTTCAACGCATGCTGTAAACGAATTTCATAGGCAATATTGTGATCAAACAAATTAAATATATCAAATCCGTCCGTTCTTTCCGGGCTGGCTGTCATACCAAGCCAGAAATCTGGTTGAAAATAATTCATAATTTTCTGGTAACTTTCTGATCCAGCACGGTGAACTTCATCAATACAAATCCAGTCAAATTCATCAACTTTATATCTTTCCAAAGTTTCTGTTTTCGCCATCATAGACATCGTTGCAAATAAAATATCTGCATCATATTCTTTTGAATTTCCCGACAACAAAGCCGATTTCTTCGTACTTCCAAACACCTTTTTATAGCTCTTCAATGCCTGTCTTGCAATCAATTCACGATGCACAATAAATAGAGCTTTCTTAGGCTTTTCATTTCGCATGGCAAACGCAGATGCATAAGTTTTTCCTGTACCAGTGGCACTAATTAACAACGCCTTCTTTGCTCCACGTTCAATCAAATCATGCACGCTGCAAATAAATTCTTCCTGCATTTTATTCGGCTTTAATTTGTATGCATCATAATCTATAATCTCTTCCTGTAAAGCAATTTTTTGTTGCTCACGTACCAATCTATCAATCTGTTTTTTGTGCTTATATTCTTTCCTATATACTTCACTAAATTCTTCATAAGTATAGGAAACATCATCTGTCCAAAGCATTTCAAACTCTTTTACGATTGACTGGGCCATCTCACCCTGTTCCGTACTTACAAGCTGTGTATTCCACTCCATATTCGTTGACAAAGCAGTCTGTGTCATATTAGAACTACCTATAATAATTCTATAGATTCCACTTTCTCTAAACAAATAGCCCTTTGTGTGAAATCCTACGCCAGCTTCATCGACATGATACATTTTTAACTCTACATTATTTAGTGCAGCAAGCCTGTCCAACGCATACGGATCACTAAAATGTAAATAATCCGTAGTCAATATCCGCCCCTTGATGCCTCTTCTTTCTAGTTCCTTAAGAGTTTCCGACAGCTCAACAAAACCACTTCTACTAATGAAGGCTACACTAATTGAAAATTCATCGCAATGCATCAACTGATTTTCAATATGTGTCAGAACCTTAATTCCTCGTTTATGGTCGTTGGTAATGAACTGCGGTCTGTACGCAAGATTGGAATCTATATCACTGTCCACTAAAGCAGTCTGTAACCCATTATTAATTTCACTAATAACGTTTCTCTCCAAAACGTATCCTCCCAGTTATTATCTTTTCTATTAATTCATCATGTGATCTCCTGAACAAACTCTTTGATATCTGATACTACATTATGTTTTATCAAAACTCCTGTCATAATTCCAAATTGATCTGTTCTCAAAATTTCTTTAAGTTCATCACTTATTGAAGCATTCACTGACTTGATGTTTTCGTTTCTATTGGGGCTCATATTATTGATGACATCACACATATTTTGAATTTCTGGATATTCTTCTCTTAATCTTCTATTCAATGCTATGCCTTCTTTTATATTTTTCTGAATATATAGCGATATGTTTATATTTACTTCCAAACAACTAATTATTCTATTTATTTCTTTCAGATCATTCCCCGCCTTAATATCATCTACAGTTCCCTTTAAATCCACAATTCTAAGAGCTTCATTAATTAGATATTCATAAAATATAATCATGCCGTCACCTCCATTCACCCCAAATGCCTCCATAACAACTACTTAATTTTGAAATTATTTCATCTTTTCTTCAAAATAAGAAACTAAATGACATAGTCTGTGTATTACTTTCATTGTTGATCTAACTGCCTTACCAGTAGACCTTCTAAAAATCATATCTGATCTCCTATATCAATTTTATTTTATTAAAATAATTATATCATTTAACTATCAGCATCACAATTACAGTTTTTGCGCTATTCTTTCTGTTTAACGAATGAAAAAAGACACCGACCGCAGTCAATGCCCTTTCCCCTCTCACTTTATGCTCTTTTCGTTGCTTCCTTGTAACCTTTTTCTATACTTTTACACGCTCAGGATATGTACGAAGACTAACTCATCTCCTTCATAAAATTACTTTTCAACCTCTCAAAATCTGCGTACCATCTTTCCCCTAAATTGGCATTTAACAAAAGAATCATTTCTTCCATATCAAAAATCTGTATTCTCGTATCCATTTCTTTTAATGCTTTTGTAGCGTAACCCGATGTAAAAATAACTGCTCGGGTTGCTTCTTCACTTAGCATGGTATATCCTAACGCACGCACTGTTTCTTTCTTTAACTCACAAGTTTTGTACAACTTGCATTCTACAAAAACTTTCTCTTTTCTTTCATTCTCATTAATTTCTGCAATGATATCTTTTCCACCGTCTCTCGTTGCCTTCGTCAAATTCACTTTATATCCTAACGCTTCATATAATATGGCAATTAAAATTTCAAACTCTCTCGAAGTTAATGAAAAAATATATGCATTTTTATCAGAAGCACTCTTTATATATTTTTCCTCGATAATATCCATCGCATCCGAAATGCCATATATTCGATCATCTGGCATATATATACACTCGGCATCAAAATACATACCTAAAGCTTTTAATGCTTTCATTGGATTAATATTTAATAACGGAAGCACCCAGGTTAATCCTTCCCCAAGCTTCTTGTTTATTTTTTATACGATAAAATCCGTTCATTATATTTCAATTGATTCATACATAACTCATATGTTTGTAAATTTTTTTCTTTATTTACTTTGTCCTGTACATATTCTTTGTAGAATTCATATGTGTCAACTGTATCTACTCCTAAAGTATATGGCTGAAGCAGTATTCTCAATAACTCTTTAATTTCCATATCACTTTTCTGCTCAATATCTTTCATCCACTCTCTAAAGGGAACAAAAAACTGTGGATAAACAAACTCTTCATTACGCTTTCTCAATTCAATCCACTCTTCAAGTGAATTGTAATTGTCGGTATATATTTCAGGTCTTTCCATTTTTCACCTCACACCTGACTTTGTCATTTTTCTTAGTCGCAGTTTTGCTCCCCATAGTCGCAACCTCACCGCCTTTAGTCGCAACTTGACTTTCATTATCCTACCCCAAAATCGTATGAGTGCTACTCATCCAGTAGCCCCTCCCAAACCCATCTCCTTCTGCAAACTCTGGTTCTTTTCCTGAATAGAATTTATTTGTATTTGAACAGATTTCGCACACCTGAGCCAATCTACTCCACGTATCCAATATTTCTGATAGATGCTTCATAAACATATTTCACAATTTATTATATTTCTCTTTCTTCCCTTTCGCCTTGCTCACGGGATATTTCTCATTATTGACCTTAATCTTCTCCTGCACAATCTCATCGATATCCAGTCCACAGGCATCTGCCATGAGGACGCAGTAATTTAATACATCTGCAAGTTCTTCTTTGATTTTTTCCTGTTTTCCCTCATTGGATACGTCTGTACCGCTCCACTGGAATACTTCGAGGAGTTCTGCGGCCTCCAGGGAAATGGAAATCGCCAGATCTTTTGGATTGTGGAATTGTTTCCAGTCACGGTCATCTCGAAATTTCAAAATTTGTTTTATTGTCTCTTCTGTCATTATTCTTACTCCTGTTCTGCTGCCTTTTTTAAGGCTTCTCTTAACTGGTCATCGCATGCATATATGTACAGACCATTTACTCCACGTGTCATAAGAACACGAACCTCATGCTTCAGCAATTCTTTTGCAAAGTTCTGCTTTGTACCGTCTTCCATTGTTCTCTTCTTGGTCGCTTTTCCGTTGCTGCTTTCGCTTGGATCATAAACAATTTTTCCATCACGATATTTTACAGACTTTCCAAGAATCACTCCTGCATAGTTGAGATCAAATCCCTGAATTGTATAAGTTGAACCAACTCGGCAATTGTGTGTGCCTGCTCTGCCCATGCCTGGTTCTTTTATCTTCTTTTTCTCATCTTTATTAAGATTTTGTTCCAGTTCGTAGTTCCATGGCTTATGCCATCTCTGGTCTTCTATCCACACATCTACTTCCCAGTATTTTTTTGATGTATCCTCCGGCTTTTTGCCTTTCTTATAATCCCAGTCATAATTGGCAATGACACGCGACAATCTGCTCTTCTCACTGTTTGCTTTTTTCTGTATTTCCAGATCCAGTACTTCCGGTGAATCAAAGATTTTTATTTCATAGTCATGATGTGGAATTTTGTTTATAATCTGTTTTTTCGTAAAAGCATCGATCCATTCAAGTGTCTCATCATCCGCCTGCATACGAAGCTGTTTGGTCAATGTGATATGATTACGCTGCTCAATTGCCTTATTGCGATACCTGTCAATCATCTGCTTTTCCCAGTACTGGTCCATTCGTAATATCTGATTTTCATCAAATACAATGACAACAACTTTCGCTCGTTTTACGATATCATCCAGCTGATTTTTCCCACTGTATCCCTGATTTCCCTGTGTAAAAAGCAGATGTGCTTCATCAACAAAAACAACATCCACCGAATCAGGATCTTTATGTCTGTTTAAAAAAAGTAGAAGCCTTACTTACCACATCTTTATACTTTTCTGTGATTCCAAGCTTCTTCGCAATATCAGAATACACTTTTACCTGTTCATCATGATTGACCACCATGCAGCATTTAAATTCTGTATTGTCTTTTTCTTCTTCCTGACAATATAATTCATAGAAGATACTGCTGTTCAGAACGGTCTTTCCAGTACCTGCTTCACCATCAATAAATATGATTTGTTTTTCATTTTTGTTTCTGGCCGATGCAATACAGTCCAGAATCTGGATTTTTGCATCCTCCTGCTCGTCTGTTAATTTATGCAATGGCGATGCTTTATAAATCGCAGAGTCTTTCACGATATTTTCATCTGGAAAAAGTTCCTCATCCGACTCATGAAGCTCTGTCCAGATTTTCTGAAAAATCCCCTCAAATTCCTCAGATGGATAATAACTCTTCTGGGGATTTCCTCTTCCATTGTGTACCTGTCGCACTTTATCCACACTCATGAGATAATGCATAAGACGATTTTCAACATCCAGTGTCAGGGATTTATTGAAATGTTCATGTCCGATGATATAAAGCGAAGCGTCTTTTTGCAGCATTCTATGTTGCCAGGTTTCATGTTTGATTCGGTTATGATAATGCTGTCTCGTACGTGCAAAGATATTGTTTGATTCCCCGACATATACATCATACTTATTCGTTTCCGGCCAGTTGTGGATGTATACCGTCGGAAAGTTCATGATAATGTCTTTGGTATCTTCTGCTTCATTTGTTTTGATTTCTTTCTCAAATTCAGCCAGTGCAGTTTCATTGTCTTTTATTTTTCTAATAATTGGTTTTGTGATGTTCATGCTCATTATCGTTTTTTATAACCCATCTTCCCTTACGGTTGTTACCTTCTCGTACTATAATAAGATTCTTTAGATTTGGTTTCAAAAGTTTCTCTGGGTTAATTATATCATTTAACCACTCACACCTCAATTACCGTTTTGTTGTTTATATTGTCAAAAAAAGGCACCGACCTCCGTCAGTGCCTTTCTCATCTTTATGCTCTTTCCATTGCTTCTTTGTAATCTTTTGTATCTGTGAAGATCTCGTTCTTCCACGGGTTCTTTTTCTGTACTTTTGCGCGTTTCAGGATGTATGCGAAGACGAATACATTCACTGCAAATGACAGTACGGAAATAATTCCCTGTGCGGTCGGTTCTGCGATAGTCGGCATACTGCTTCCCATTGCTGCTGCGATGCCGCCCTGTCCGTATACGGAAGTGACTGTTGTAAAACGGCTTGCATCCTGGAACAGCGGGAATACCTGTGCGAACATGCACCAGAGAGCCAGTGTGTTTGCACGGTTCTGAATCCAACCGCCTTTATTCCAGAGTGCTGCTGCAAAGGTAGGTGCAAGCAGAAGTGCCAGTCCGCAGTACCAGGAATGTGTCGGCAGGTTCAGATATGTATATTGGAAATTCCAGATATCATATGCAAGGACATATACCCAGATCATGTCCGGCCAAAGCATATCTTTTTTGTCTTTTGAGGAATAGATTCCCCCACCATCCTGTCATACAGAAAATATTTAAAATTCCGGCAAGTCCGTTTAATACGTTCCACCAGCCTCCATAAAGCCATACACCTTCGGAGGAAAGCCACCAACCGCCAGCAAGCGAACCGGCACGGACTGCTGATTCAAAGTCTGATGCTACTGCGATCAGGATATTGATTGCAACAATGATAAACGGAAAAGCTTTAAATCCATGAGATTTTCCAAGTTTTCCCCAGTGATACTTCAGTATCATAAATCCGATACAGCCTGCTGTTGCCGCATACAGTTTTGCATAATGGAACCAGCTGTTCATGTGTACATAAGTGTCATTATTCAGTGCCCAATCGGCTCCCATTGCTGCTCCGACATAGATAGCGATAAAGTACACGCTAAGTGCTGCAGGAAGGATCAGGAAACAGGCAATACCGCCCGCTTTGGATCTTCTTGCGATTTCATTCATTACGACAAGTCCGGCAAATACCAGCAGCCATCCAAGAAGCTGCCATCCGGCTGTCTCTCCGTAGATTTGAAAAAACATACTCTTTACTCTCCCTCTTTTGTTTATTCTACTTCTATTTCCTTAATGTTGAACTCATTTCCCTGCAATAAATAGGTATGCTCACTTCCGCAATGTGGACAGGTTTTTCCATGTTTTACCGTTGGATATGTCTGCTTGCAGTCTTCACAATACGTGAGTGCAGGTAATGTTTCCACCACTAATTCAGATTCATCGAACAGAGGCCGCTTTTTTGCAGCCCATGTCCAGCAATTCTGTAAATAGGACTCGATCACTGTCGAGACCTCTCCCAGTTCAAGTGTGACTTTTCGTACATGTGTCACTTTATTTTCAGCGGCCACCTTTTCCAGATGATCCATGATATGAAAAGTTACTCCAAGCTCGTGCATATTTTTGCTCCTTTATCTGAGAGCTGCTGCACAGCTCCTATTTTTTCTTTTTGAATTTCACTTTGATCGACTGTTTCACCATGTTTGGAAGAATGTATTTCAGCTTATCTTCCGAAGCACGCATAATGGAAGCTCCCGGAATCTCTCTGTGCAGGTGGATTGCGTCAAACATACATTTCGTTGTACAGACACCACATCCGATGCATTTATTCGGGTCGACAACAGATGCTCCGCAGGACAGGCAGCGGGAAGTTTCTTTTTTCACCTGCTCTTCTGTCAGACTCTGTGACAGATCACGGAAGGTTTTTGCCTGTTCTTTTACATCCGCTTTTGGCGGAATCTGACGACTGGATGAGTCATAAGTTTCCACTTTGATGTTTTCTTTGTCCAGTTCGATGAAATCACGTCGATTACGTCCGATCGTCAGTGTACAATGTTCATGGACGTAACGGTGAAGAGAAATTGCACCTTCACGTCCGGCTGCGATCGCATCAATGGCAAATTTCGGACCTGTATAAACGTCACCACCTACGAAGATATCCGGTTCGGAAGTCTGGTAAGTCAGTTTATTAGCAAGTGCACCGCCGTTCGGACGGAGTTCCACATGGAGATTATCCAGCATATGTCCCCAATCGATTGCCTGTCCTACTGAGAAAATGACATGGCGGCACGGCACAGTTACTGTATCGTTCTCATCATATTCCGGTGAAAATCTGCCTGTGCATCAAATACGCGGGTACATTTTTTGAAAACAACACCGCTTACATGACCGTCTTCTTCCAGAACTTCTTTTGGTCCCCAGCCACAATTCAGCTCGATTCCTTCTTCGAGTGCTTCTTCGATTTCCTCGTTGCTTGCCGGCATTTTTTCTCTTGCTTCCAGACAGAACATGGAAATCTTCGCATCGATACATCTGCTGCTGATTCTTGCCGCGTCAATGGCTACGTTTCCGCCACCAACTACAACAACATCACCTTCAAGCGCAAAACTCTCTTTTGCACCGGCTTTTCTTAAGAAATCTACCGCAGTATATGCACCTTCAGCATTTTCTCCACTGATTCCCGGTTTTCTTCCTCTCTGGCAGCCGATCGCAGCATAAAATCCCTTATATCCCTGCTCTCTCAGGTCTTCGATCGTAACGTCTTTTCCAACTTCTACGCCACAGCGGATTTCTACGCCAAGCTGACGGATCACATCAATTTCTGCCGCCAGAAGATCTTTCTCCAGTTTGTAGGATGAATTCCATAGCGAAGCATACCGCCCGGTTCTGCATTTTTTTCAAAGATCGTCGGTTTGTATCCGGTCAGTGCAAGGAAATATGCACAGGATAAACCAGCTGGACCGGCTCCGATGATTGCGATTTTTTCTTCAAATCCGCCTTTCAATGACGGAATTGTTTTCTTTGGAATGAAGCGTGTCTCTGCATTCAGATCACGTTCTGCAATAAAGCGTTTGACTTCATCGATTGCAACAGCTTCGTCGATTGTGCCTCTTGTGCAGGCATCTTCGCAGCGACGGTTACATACATGCCCGCAGACTGCCGGAAGTGGATTATCTTTCTTGATCAGTGCAAGTGCATCCTCATAGCGACCTTCTTTTGCAAGCTGCAGATATCCCTGTATTCCGATATGAGCCGGACAGGCTGTTTTACACGGTGCTGTACCGGCATCATAGCAGTTGATACGATTGACATCACGGTAATTATGTGTCCACATATGTTCGCCCCATGGCTGGTCACCAGGAAGCGGCATCCGCGGATATGTAATCTCGCATCCTTCTTTGTCGCAAAGTTTCTGTCCCAGTTTCACCGCTCCTGCCGGACAGGCTTCCACACATTTTCCACATGCGACACAGTTCTGTTTCTCTACTTTTGCGATATATGCAGAACGAGACATATTTGGTGTATTAAAAGAGCTGTGACGTACGAAGCGCATAGCAGACATTTACATTGCAGTTACAGATAGCAAAAATCTTATCTTTACCATCAATGTTTGTGATCTGATGTACAAAACTGTTTTCTTCTGCCTGTCGGAAAATATCCAGTGCTTCTTCTTTTGAAATATAACGTCCGTCTTTCTGTGTCTCTACAACATAATCTGCCATATCACCAACTGCAACGCACCATCCTTCCGGATCATCGGCGCAGCCTTCGTCATGTGTCAGTCGGGAACGACGGCAGGAACAAGGGCTTGCTGCATATTTTCCCTCATATTTACTAAGCCAGTAGGAAATATGTTCCAGATCAACAGATTCATTTTCCATCTCGATTGCTTTTTCTACCGGAATGACATGCATGCCAATACCCGCTCCACCCTCCGGTACAAATGGAGTAATTTTCTCCAGTGGCAAACGGGACATATGTTCAAAAAATGTACCCATTTCCGGGTTGGATTCCAGTATTTTTGCGTTCATATTAAAGAATTCCGCACATCCCGGTACATACATCGGCAGGACATACTGCTTCTCATGTGCCGCATTTTCCCAGTTGTATTCGAGAAGTCCTTTGCGTGACATTTCTTCCAGAAGTGCCTCACATTTTTTCTCTTCCAGCCCTGAAATTTTCACGATCTCCGACAGTGTTTTTGGCTTTCTTACTCCAAGCTTCAATGCCAGGAGTGCTTCCTCATCAGTAAGCACTCCGGCCAGTCCCCAATACTCCGGATCATTTCTGGTGATCTTTTTTAAGACCCAGCTTCTGCGGAATACGGTCTGTGATCTTTTTGCCCAGTTTCGCAATTGGCTCGCGAAATGGTTTACCCGGATCCGGTGTAAATTCCGGGTACACATAATCCGGATAAAGCTCCTTATCGAGTTCTTTTTTCATCTCTCTTTCCTTTCCCTTCTCTCTTCTGTTTTGTTATGATTTCCAGTCAGTAACCTGCTTTTTCAGCCATGTAGTCCATGCTTCTATGCCTTCTCCTGTCTTTGCACTGACCGGGAAAATCTCCGCTTTTGGATTTCTCTGGTGAATGTATTTTTTTACCAGTTCCATATCAAAATCAAAGTATGGAAGTACATCAATCTTATTGATCAGAACTGCATCACATACTTCAAACATTAATGGATATTTCAAAGGTTTGTCATGACCTTCCGGAACAGAAAGAATCATTACATTTTTGGATGCGCCTGTGTCAAACTCGGCCGGACAAACAAGATTTCCTACGTTTTCGAGAATCGCCAGATCTACATCTTCAATGCCCAGACCTTCGATCCCCTGCTCTGTCATTTTTGCATCCAGATGACACATGCCACCTGTATGCAGCTGAATTGCTTTTGCCCCGGTTTCGGCAATTGCAAGTGCATCCACATCTGAATCAATATCCGCCTCCATGACCCCGATACGAAGGTCATCTTTTAAAGCTGCTATCGTTCTTTTCAGAGTTGTCGTCTTTCCTGATCCAGGTGACGACATCAGATTCATCAGAAAGACACCTTTTTCTTTCAGTCTGATTCGAAGCTGATCTGCCTGTCTGCCATTGTCCGCAAACACGCTCTCTTTAATTTCCAGAATCCTTACTTTTCCCACCTGTTTTTATTCCTTTCATCAGTATTTCTACCATTTCTTTTTTTGCCTGTTCATAAGTCAGTTTATTTTGATACAGAATATCTGACTCCATAAAACAATATACAGTGCCTTTTACCATTGCCATTACTACCGGAATGGAAACTTCTCGAATCATGCCCTCTTCCATGCCTTTTTCAAGATACTTTTCTGCCTGTTCCCATCCATTGTTTACTGACCTCATCAGATGTCGGTATGGCTTTGGATACTTTTCCGCAAGTTCGTAGATTCGGCTCAGTCCAATGTTGTAATACTTTTCCGGCAGTGCGCACAAAAGCTTCTCCAGTTTCTGCACTACATTCAGACTTACATCCGCCTCCAGTTCTTCCTGCATACTGTTTAAATCTGCCGCATAACGGTCCGCTACTGCTACCAGAACTGCCTGTTTGCTTTCAAAAACTGTGTAAATTGTTTTTTTACTGATTCCAAGCCGCTTCGCCAGATCGTTCATTGTAAATTTCAGGCCGTTCTGTTTAAATTCCTCAACCGTTGCATCAATAATTTTATCCCGCATTCAATCCTCCATTTGGAAACCCGGAAACTCTTTTTGGTTTTCTGGTTTCCATTATTGTAATGCCTTGTTAAGATATTGTCAATCTATATTATAAAAAAGGCTGCGTAACTTTACAATTTACAATTAAGTAAATGCTGTTACGCAGTCTGCTGTATGTCCCTATTCTTATTCTACTGAAAAAATTAAAATCCTTTCTCGCTCATTCTTTACTTCAAACAAATCTTCTGTGCTTATTTCATCAACAAACATTAAAGCTTCTTCCGTCATGAGACAGCTTATATATTCCTCTGACGGATAGTAAAACATTAACAGAATTTCTCTTGGATTCTCATAGTATGATTCATAAATTCTGGCAAGAACTTTTTGCAGTATTTCTACAGAAAACGGATTAAAAAATAGCACCTGTCCACATCAGTTGGTACTGCATATTCTTCTGCTCCTGTCAGCTCAAAAGATACTCTTCTGCCCGATACCGCATGTTCTCTGTTAGATTCTGCTGCACTAAAAATACGCTCATCATATTCCACACCGACAGATCTGCATCGCGTCTGATAGGAAAGATAAAAACATACCCTGCCCTTCCCAGTACCATAATCAAGAACTGTATTTTTCTTACTGATCAACCCACTGTTCGCCAGGCGTTCTAATACCAAATACTGCGTCGGCTCATACGGATATCTGTACTGATCAGAACGAGAATCATCCCGTCCGGTCGTCTTTATCTTCAACAATTTGTCCCATTGACTCTCAATTTGATTCATATCTTCTGCTCTTCTTCTGTAGAATTTTGGATTTCATTTATAATATTCACTTCACATCCTGTCCCAGTTTTTCCAGTTCTTCCATAGCTTCTGTATTCTTTTCAAGTTCATCCTTAGCATTTGCAGAATAGGTCTTGAAAAACAATACTTCCCATGATAAATATCCTGCCATGCATTCAAACTGTTTCCTGATCAGCTCGTACTGTACATTATCAACCGGAGCTCCGCCAGTCACAATGATACCAACTTTCTTTCCCTTAAGCTGTAATCCACGACAATAGCATTTATCAATAACCAGTTTCAATTGTGCAGTCATTCCCCACCAATAGACCGGGGTTGCAAAAAGAATCATATCTGCTGCTGCAATTTTGTCAATTGTCGGGTTCGTATCATCCTGATCTACGCACCCCTTATGGCACTGACAGGCTTTGCAGCCTTTGCATGGAGCAATATGTAATTTATCAGGAGAAATCATCTCAATCTCATTATGTTCAGCTGCTCCCTTTATAAAAGTATTGATTGCTGTTAACGTATTTCCCTTTCTTGCACTTCCATTAATAATTACGATCTTCATAGCTGATCTCCTTTTCTTTTTATTTGTCACATTTAAACTTTATTTGCAAAGCACTCTCCTTATCTTTATCCGACCAATACTTATATCATCTGTTCTCTTCCCAGTAATCCTCTGCATCCTGTATATCATCAAACTCATCGACATGATCATAATAAAAATCTTCTGGATCATCGTAATCATACACATCGTACATATCCATGCTCTTATCATCTCTGCTGTAATTGCGTTTTGATGAAGATGAATGCACGAACTCTACAGCATTGCTAACCCTACCATTTCGACAAGTCGCCATAAATTTTTTCGCTCCATCCCTTTATATGGTACATCTTTCTTGATTTCTTCTCTTTTTTCTTCTCTTTCTGTTCTGTATACTCTTCATATTGCGCTTTTGTTTCCGCTTTCGCTGTCTGCATTTTCTCCGAATATTTTCCAGTATATTCATTTTCTCGCGGGAAATTCCACGTAAGCCTGTACAGCTGCTCAATTTTTTCTTTGTCCGCAACACCTTTACAATATTCCGCATATGGTATGATATATCTGCTATCTTCGTAGTCTGTTGGCAATTTCTCCAGCAGTTTTATCGCATCCTCATACTCTCCAGCATCTATACACGCATTCGCTTCTTTATACCATTCCTTGTTCTGGCTTTCTGCTGCCTCTTTTGCCCTCGCTCTGGCAGCCTCATCTCCCTTGATAGCACAAAAAGGAACTCCTGTAACTACCAATACGAAAGCTATTACAGCTATAATTTTCTTCTTCATACGTTAAATACTCCCTGCAATATTATTTCTTCCTTCCATTTTTTAGGGTGTATACTGTATTTCTATAAGCACCCAATCGTTCAAGCACCCCCATATCAACCAGTTTTCCAAGAATACTTCTAGCACGTCTTTGTTTTACTTCTAATAGTAGTTCTACCTGATGCGATGTAATCTGCCCGTTTTCTTTTGCAAAATGCAATACCTTTTTCTGCTGCTCACTTAAAGTATTTATCGGCACTTCATCGGCACTAATCGGCATTTTATCGGCACTACTTGTCACTTTATCGGCACTAGCGTTTTCATTATCCTTATCAATTATTATACTATAATCAAACGAATATTCATCATCTAATGGTACAACGATACGAAACACATCATCTTCTACAAACTGCGGATCTCTTCCCGAATAATACTTACTATATTTAAATAGTTTTCGAACTCCAGAACCTAGTTGATCTGCATATCCAATATTTCTGAAAAATGCTGCAATAATTGGATTCTTTGGATTTGGTTCCAGATTGTCAACTGTAATAATGCCCTCTTTCGATGCACGATTTGCATTTTCTACATACATCCGCTTCTTTTCAATTACAAACTTTGCTGTATAACTACTGGTAAATTCTCGGTGCATTAGCGTATTACTAATCATCTCTCTGACAATTGTATTTCTCAGACTTTTATTTATCGCGCCTCCAGGAAAAACTTATCTGGCAGGTTTTTTCTTCCAAATTCCAGAAGTTGATTATAACTCTCAATCAGGTTCGTTTTAATGATTTCTCGATCATCGTAGCGATCTACATTTACTTTACGCACAAGTGCATCCGTAACATAAGCTGGAGCCACATTTAAAATTACATCATCTTTTCCAAGAAGCATAATTGCCGCAAGATTGTATCCTTCTTCACCTGTAGCAATATCCCGACCATATAACCCTGCACTTTTCAACAACTCCTGATCATCCATCGTAGTCCATGGGTGCTGACCCCCGGTATGATTCTGCGCCATAATTCGAATTTTAGGCAACAAATCCAATCTTAAATCTTCCATTCTTGCATATGGATAAATCTTTCTTTCTGTAAAAATATTCTGCTTACGAATATACATCTGCGCAATCGCACCAGTTGCAGTTACCTTTACATCGGCATCATCCACACGATCATAAATCACTTTTTTATAACTGTGCACCTCCGCACTTGGTGGAATGTGAACGTGAATGATAGTATGATTTTCATCATATTTTATAATTTCAGGAATTAGATATGTGGTAGGCGAAAATAATACCGGATTACTTACAACTTTTATAAAGTTCTTTACCATATCCGGAGCTGCCTTTTCAGGCACACCGACCACTGTTCCATCATCCAGAACGCCCATAAAAAGCTCTCCACCGAAACGATTTAAGAAAGAACATACTGTTTCATAGGTGTCATTTTCTATTCCATTGCCACAGCGTTTAAATTCAACCGCCACGGTTTCTCCGATTGTAAAAATGGATTGTAGTTCTTTCATGTTCATAACATCTCTCTCTATTCTTTTTAGTGCAAGTTTAATAAAAAGCCTCGATTTTACGGCATTTGCTAAACCGTTAATAGGTTACATATATTTACAAAACAGAGTTTTCTGGATATGAAGCAACTTCTAAGAGTCCATTTCTGATGATTTTAGGTACAAGAAATAAAACGTCGTTTTTTCCTTATGAAGGCTTTCTTGTTCTCTCAAAATCTCCTACAGTAGCTAACCTCTCATATCTACCAGGATCACCTGCCTCTGCCGGATTCTAAATTCCTTCGTTCTGCTTATCCATAGTTTGGTGCTGCTTATGCTCCTTTATCGTCAAACCAGAATATGATACGAGTATCTAATTTAGAAATTTCTGTATTTAGTTGATCTTGTATATTTTGTAAATCCATTAATTTCTCTCCTTAACTCCCTCATAATCTGTTAACACATTTCTGAAAGACGTGATTCCAAATCTATAATCAATATCCACATTTATTCCATCTGTCATATTATTCCAACAATCAATCAAAAACCCTCTATTCTTTTCAACTTTATTTTTTATTTGTTTCATATATTTTCCAGGAATTTCTCCTGCAAGTATCTCACCTGTAAGTATATCAATCGCTGCGCTATATCTATCACCTGCATTAACATGCACATGCGGTCTATTATGTTTTCCATATTCACGTGATTGCATATAATAATGAATTTGTCCTTCTCGCCAAATATCTCCTTGAAGTGCAGAAAATGCAAAATATAATTGCAAATTTCCTTCTATTTGAAATTTTCTTAGTAGAGTTTCTACCATAATATCCATATTTTCAATCTCAATAAAATCTTCATGACTTTTTATGCAAATACACGGACAGCTTCTGCAAAGATCACCTATTTGCTTATTCATTTTCTCGCATATTGCATTTCGGATATCTGACATTGTAGTATTTGGCTCCAAAATATATTCTAATTCAAGCTCAGAGTCTCTCTCTAAAATATTTAAATTTTTTCCATCTGGATCATTCGCTGAAAGAATACTACATATATAGCCAGGAACAGGCTTTTTATAGTAATAAATTGTATCAGTATATATAATCTCACTTTTTATTTTCATTTATCAATTCTCTCATATATTAATAATGTATAAGTCCCAGTGCCTGATTTAAATCCACATCCAGACCATCTGTATGCTCATTCCAGTATATCAAAAAGTCTTTTTGATTGTTTTCAATTATTTCTTTTATAATCTTCTGATCTTTTTTTCTTATTTTAGACCCCGTCAACTGTTCTGCTGTTTTTAAAGAAAAACTCCCACTTCCTTCCCCTTGTCTTATATCAACATGTACATGAGGCTCATTATGTCGTTTTCCTTCTCTAGAATTTATATAAAAACGAATCCCATGATCCTCGAACACCGCCCCAGCATCTGAGCTTACCAAAATCTGTATATCAATCGTATTAGATATACCCAATTTTTGCATATAAAATTCTAAATTTTTGCTTTTATCTACTATAGAATACCTCAAACCATTTTTCAAAAAATATATTTCCAGAACATCGTATTCCTCTACAAAATCAAGAGTTGTTTGTTCTTCTCCATACATATCCATCCTATTATTCTTTTCAGAGTAAATATGCCTTCGAATTAATTGGTAAAATTCCTTTATAGATACTGAATTCTCTACCTCAAACATTATGCTTCTATTATTAATTATTCTAAGCGGTTCTATTATTTCTTCCCCAACAATTCCATAATTCTCACTATGCGGAATTAACAGTTCATCACACAAACGTTCTTCTGCATATATATGTACTGTAAAATTAACCGTTATCTTCATTAACAATACCCCACTCCCTTGCATTGCTCTTTTCATTCTGTTCAAAGAGGAGTGTGAATCTTATCCACACTCCCCCCTGCGAACTTTTCTTAAAAATCAATCTTATAAAATATACTGCTGCATATTTGAACAAATTCCTTTGATGTCTACTTTTGATCTGAAATCAAACTGAAGAACCGTTCCATTTGCAAATGTCATAATTAATTCGCTGTCAATATCCAAAACTCCTGCCGTCTCAATTCCGAAATATAAAACTTTTGAGTATGGATATGAAAAGTAAGACGTTTTCTTTCCTGTGATTCCCTGCACATTGACTACAATAACTCTTTTGTCAGTAAAAACCACCTGATCACGTACTGTCTGAAAGCACTGAATAATGTTTTCACCTGTAACCAGCATATTGTTAACTTCAGATTTCACCTATTTTTGCGCAATTTCCTTAAGATTTAAGAAATTTGCATCCTCTCTGATTCCACTGTTTACTGTTGCCATACGCCTTCCTCCTTAAGATAATTTATAATTCTCAAATAATTTCAAAATCTTGCGAGTAAATTTTTCTGTTCCATCTTCTCCGCCATATTTTCTTGTTTTCATATGGGGAGTAAGCAACCGAACGGTTAAAGAACTTTCCCAGATATGTAATTTTAATATAGCAGATTGAGGTACGAGTGTCAATTAAGTGTTAGCGCCTCTTCTCCTCTGGAAACACTGTGATATCCAGTTTCTTTGCTGTTACCATTATCATATTTCATTGTTATGCCGCCTTTTGTATCACCCGGTTTGTAATAGTAATATCCTGTGTACGTATTATCCAGCTCATCCTCTCGAAAATCCCAATATGTTCCATAATTGTAATACAAAGCATTTCTGAACGATGCTTCATTAAAATACTCTGCATATAAAATTGTGCCATCTTCCTTATTAAAAGATACCTCCAGAGAATCACCTGATTCTGCATATTTTTGAAGCACAACATCTGAATCAAATGCAATATTATAATTCCTGCTTTTCGGTGTACCATTATATTCTTCTGCTGTATATTCCACACTGTGTTCTTCTATTAGTTTAAGAAGCTTATCTTCTGTTGTTTCTTTATTAATTTCCAGAAATATCTTTTGCAAAGCATCATATTCCTGCGTTTCCTCTGCTTTTGCTTCATTTGTTGAATCTGAAGCAGCCACGCTCCAGCATGAAACGGAAAAAGCAAGACCAGTTGCAATCCCTGTGGCAACAATTTTTAATATATTTTTTCTGATTTTCATTTTCATACAGTCCCTTCTCTTACCTAATTTCCGTTTTCTTCCCAGTAGTCATACGCATCATCGTATCCACCATCATAATCTCCGTCTCCAAATTCATCAGCCCAATCATCGGCAAAATCATCCGGGTCATCATAGTTACTGACATCATACGAATCACTCTTCCAGGAAGAATAGGAATTACCATTATATTTTCTTGGTACAGGTGTAGGAGTATTTCTCCTCTTTGGTGTATAATGATATTTTTGTGATTGGTTAAAAAGCTCAAAACTGTTATAAATTCTTTCACCATTGGAACTGCCTGAAGATTTCTTTTTGCTGTTTTCATAAATACTATTAATATGATCCCAACAGTACTGTGTTCCCGCATCTTTTAGATTCCAACACCCCGGCATTTCACAGAAACTATCATATATCTTCAAGCTCACAATCATCAGCAATAATAATCCCATGGTCACTGCGTATATTATTTTGAATTTCTTTGATTCAAAAAATGGTGGTAAAAACACATAGATTGCCCCCTTCTCTGTCGATTTACTAAATAATAAACTTTTGAGTATTCTAGCTTGCTACTTAACGAAATTCCACCGCACATGAATAATAATGAATTTCATTTTTTATTGATACTTCTCTTCCATGAGATTCCAAATACAAAAAGGATGCCAAAAAAATAGAGCGTTTTTTTCTGTTCAGTGCTTATGCTAAAATTTATACATCCACTTCTAATAAACTGAATAAGTTTTAAGATCTCGATAATTTGCAGATAAATATTCACTTACTTTATCTACTCTAATAAATTTTTGTTTTTTCCATTCATATATTTCGAATAATCATTGATTTTTAGACATAAAAAAGTATCTTTGCCAAACATTAACTCATCCCTATAAGTCAATAAATTTTTAAACGCATTTAAAATTCCAGATACTACAAACACATTTCCCTCTGTGATATTGCTTACCGATGAATCGATCTTTTTTGCACTTCCAAGTCTGATTGCACGTATCTTAGGATTAGAAATCAATCGCTCCAACGCATTATCAACTGCCAAATTAGCTTGAGATGCAACTAAAACACGCTTATTTCGTATAACCAATTGATAAATTGCCTCTGCAATAACAGTTGTTTTCCCTGTTCCGGGAGGCCCCTGAATTAAACATACATCCGGAACAGACAATATTTTTTTCTACCGCTTCTTTTTGTTTTTCGTTGATATCTGAATTCTGCCATGTACTTATTTTCTTGATTTCCTGTGGCGTTCTTGCTTTATTAATGTCAAAAAGCCATTGATCCAGTCCCTGTGAAGCAGCCTTTCCCATAACAAGATTGTTGACTGCACCTTTTAAACGATGAAGCAATGCAAAATCTCCAATTTGCGATGTTGCAATATAGCCATCTGCGTAAAGCTCTCCGGCCATTGTTTCCTCTACATCATCCTGAATGCTTCCCATTCGGCGTATCTGACGTTCAATCATTGTATTTGCATTCACTGTGAATTCAAAAACCAATTCCATCACATAAGGTTCAAAATAATTTCGATTAATTCCAGAAATCAGGGATCTTGTACCTGAATCTCGGTCATTCTCATATTTCTTTGCATAATCCTTTAATGTATCCCATTCATATGTTTCAAGTATTAAACTAAGCACAGTCATCACAAAAAACGTGCACAAAAAAAGACACCAGCCTCCCAGCCAGTGTCTTTTCAAAAACTTTCTTATTCATTCTTTCTACGCCATCATCTCATACGATCCCACCATCACGGGCATGGTCACGATTGACAACAGCGTCGTCAGAACATACAGTGAACTGGCGTATGCCGCATCTTTATCGTAGAGCTGTGCCATGGAGGTGACAGTCGCACAGGCAGGTGTTACAGATGCCAGATACACGGTCAGGAGAATCTGTTTTGCATCCATTATTCCGATAAATGCACAGATTATTTTCATCAGGAACAATACAAATATCGGATATACAATAAGTCTTAAAGCTGTAGAAACATAGTTTCTTTTTCGGTTAAAAACAGTTTTAAGCGGTACTTCTGCGATGACCATCCCAGCCAGCAGCATGCCAATTGGGCCGATCATATTATTCATCATATTCATGACATCCTGTACACCGGATGGCAGCTGGATTCTGCCAATAAACAGTACTACACCTACTATAATGGAGATGATATTCACATTCAGAAGTACCTTTTTCCATTCCAGTTTATCTTCTTCGCAGAGCATATTTTTGCAGTGTGTCCAGATTAATATAAGCTGTACTGCAATGTATGCACTTGAATAAATAACGTACTCCTGTCCGAGAAGTTCCTGCACCAGCGGAATGACAAGAATACCGGCATTTGAGTAGATTACGGTTGCCCGTTCAATTGCATCAAGATGCAGGATATTTTTTAACAATGCTGTAAGAATCAGGAATAAAATGTGTACCGCCACTGCTGCCACGCATGCCAGAATCAGACCCTTCTGGACATCTGGTGTGTATTTCACCTGAAATGCATTAATAATCACACACGGAATGACCAGGTATACCATGATCACAGATACGCTTTTGCTCTCTGAGGATTTCATAAGTCCTGCCTTTACGACTGCATATCCCATAAGCATGATTGCAAACAACTTCGCGATTTCTTCCATTAACAATAAACTGATTTCCATTTCTAGCCTCTCTTCTCCGTCATAAACTCCCGTACAATCTCCAGTCCGCCACTTGGTACGCAGAACTTCTCTCTGCTCTTCTGGCACTCTGCATAGGTTTCTTCCAGGGCAAACCATTCCACGGCCTCGACTTCTTCTTTCTGCAGAACCAGATCCGCGATATCTACCGGTTGATCATAGATATATACAAAAGCCAGTTCTTCATCTCGAAACATTTTGCCATGAAATTCTTTTGCAAACGAAATCGGGAATGTTCCGGCGAATACAAGCTGCTCCGGTGTGGCTTGTATTCCAAGTTCCTCTCCTAACTCGCGAAGTGCTGATTCCAGTGGTTCATCGCCTGCCTGGATGTGTCCCGCCGACGAAGTGTCAAATTTTCCCGGAAAAGAGTCTTTATTCATGGAACGCTTCTGAAGCAGCACTTCTGTTCTTCCATATTTCTCCCGTATGATCCATATATGTGCCGTCCTGTGTGGAATGCCTTCCGCATGCGCTTTCTCGCGGGTTACAGTCTCGCCGGTCGGATTTCCCTGTGTATCTATGATGTCAAATATTTCTTCCATTATCTTTGCCTTTCTCTGCCTGTTTTCCGCAACTTATCTCGAGTTCATTTTTCATCTGCGCGCGTGCTTTCCGCGCGATTCCGGAATTGCTGTTCATAATGCTTGCACGTGTGATCTTGTCGTTGCCGAATTTCTGTCGGATTTCGTCCATAGTTGCGTCCAGTTTTCGGTGACGTTCTTTCTTTTCATTATCTTCAAAAAGTGATAATTGCTCGAAGCTCTCGTCTGTAAGGTTTGTAAGTGCTACTCCGATCAGTCGGAGCGGTTCGCCTTTCCAGGATTCTGTAAAGAGTTTTTTCGCGTTCCTGAAGATTTCATCTGTCATATCCGTTGCATTGGAAAGTGTTGTCTGGTGCGACTTATTTTTGAAATCAAGCGTACGGAAAGTTACTGATACAGAAGTACATTTTTTTTCCTTTTCGGCGCATTCTGGTGGTGACCACATCACATTGCTCCAAAAGAATCGGAAGTACCTGCTCTACTGAGACAATATCATCATTAAACGTTGTTTCTACACTGAAGCCCTTGGCTTCTTCAGGCTTTGCTTTGACTGGTGATTCATCGATTCCAAGCGCGTATTGATGCAGCTGATGTCCGGCTTTATTCCCTAATAATGCCTGTATTTCTGACTCACTTACATGTGCCATATCACCAATCGTGCGAATTCCGGCCTCTGTCAGTTTTTTCTCAAAAGCTTTTCCCAGAAACAACAGATCACGCACCGATAACGGCCACATCTTAGTCGGGATTTCCTCTGGAAAAAGTGTATGTACCTTGTCCGGTTTCTCAAAATCGGATGCCATTTTGGCCAGCAATTTGTTTGTAGAAATTCCTACATTAACTGTAAATCCCAGTTCGTCCCGTATCTTATCTTTTATCTCATGTGCTGTTTTTATCGGGTCTGGATAAATCAATGAAGTGCCTGTCATATCCAGAAAAACTTCATCTATAGAAAAGGATTCCATCACCGGTGCATACGACGCGCAGATTTCTTTAAATGCCCTGGAACATTTGATATACAGTTCAAAATCACTTTTTACAATGACGAGCTCCGGACATTTCCGAAGTGCCATTGCCACCGGTTCACCTGTCGTGATCCCATATTTTTTTGCCGGTATGGACTTTGCCACAACAATTCCTGTACGCTTCTTCGGATCACCGCCAATACATGCAGGAATATCTCTTAAATCTGACAGTCCCTGCTTCACTCTTCGTGCTGACTCCCATGAAAGAAACGCACTGTTGACATCTATATGAAAGATTAAACGGCTCATTTTTTGCCCACGTCCTATTCTTTCTTCTGATATTTCGTTCTCAAAAGCCACTTCTGATCGATCACTTTTATTTCATTTCCAAATCGAATATGCAGGGTCACAGATCCTGTCGCCTGCTCGATTTTTTCTATACAGCCTTCTCCAAACTTGGGATGCTGTACCTGCTCCCCGACCGTATACTGAACGATACTTGCCTGACTGCTTTTGTGTTCCTGCTGCCTTCGGTAGGTATCCCGTATCGCCACTGTCTTATCATGAATCGGATTTTTGAGTTTCTTTTCATAGTCATGTTTCATCAACGCTTCGCCAGCTTTGTAGTATGGTGTCGGCGCCGCTCCGACCAGGGAACAACAATATTTCCAGGCACTTCCATGAAGTCCCGGCTGCCACTGATATTCCCTTGGGATTACAATATGATGTTCCATATAATGGGCATACTCATGTTTATAAAGGTCCATACGGTCTTCTTTACTCAGGGGATTTTTTACTCCATATCCCACAAAAAGCAGAGAAAAATGGAAGTGTTCTTTTTCATGATGTCCGGTTCTTGTATAGGATCCCAGTGCATCTGTTTCAAATCCAAAAGTGATTGGAATCTGTGCCCCGCGAAGATGAAATTTCTTATCCAGTTCACGGTATAATGCCCGGATCTGCGCAGTCAGAATCGTAGTTTCTTTTTGTAAGGATGCATATAATTCTGTGTAATCTCTGTCACTCATATCATCTTATTATTTAAGGAAATATTTTCTCAGAAGGTACGTTGGTGTACAGCTCCATGCATGGCAGTAACTGTTTACGATACTGCTTCCATATGGAGACTCTGCCGGATTTTCCGGATTGTAGAGCTCCCAGAAAGTATCCGCACCGTGATTGATCATGCCGCCCCAGTAATATTTCATATAATCCATTGCCTGGTCTTTTTTGCCGCACATCAAAAGTGCTTCTACATAATGATGGTTCATGTATGGAGAGACCATTGCTTTTTCCGGTTTCAGCTCATCCAGCTTATCAAGCATTGCTCTGCCTTCTTCAATGCTGACTGCACCTGCAAGGATCAGCCATACCTGACTTGCGTAGTTGATCTGTTTTTCTTCGCCACTTACAAACAGGCCTGTTTTCTCATCCAAAAGATATTTTCTGACTGCTGCAGTCTTTTCTTCTGCTTCTTTTTTAAGCTCTTCTGCTTTTTCTGTATCACCAAGGATTTCTGCGATTTTCTGCACTTTCTTTGCGCAGTAGATATAAACACCCTGCATAGCTGTCTGTTTGTTCAGGCCTTCGGTCCAGTCAATGAATCCCCAGAAACCTTCACCGTTTTTCATAAGATTTTTTTCGTCAAACTGCTCGCCTGCGATCTCAATCTGGCGATATGCACATTCACTTAAATCCTGCAGAGTATCTTTATCGCCGGATGCTTCATAATAATCTAGAAGTGTTGCACCAAAGAACATGGAATAGTCCAGAAGAAAGGTATCATCTACGATGAATTTCGGCTCTGTAAACAGGCATGCACTTACCTGACCATTGTCTTTTGTCTGCCCTGCAAACAGGTACAGGCATCGTTTTACGAGATCCATGTTATGGAATGTTTCATAGTTTGCAAGTGCCTGAAGTCTTAAGTCTCCGAGCCACAGACGGCGGTCTCTCTTCGGTCCATCCTCAAATACGGACTGCATGCAGTTGTGCAGGGTACGAAGGCTGACCCTGTCCAGTTTACGGATTATTTCGTCATCACTCTCTACCGGTTTCACATCTTCCATGCGGACTGAAGAAACACTGGTGCAGTATACATCTTCCACTACCATCTGCCATTTCAGAGATGTGTCGATTGCCTCGATCTCCATATAACGAAATGCGTATCTTCTTGGAAGTTTCAATTCTGCCGGAAGGACATCGATATGGATAAATTCCTCCTGAATCCATCCACGGCTGATCCATCCGTCATAATCTTTTGAATCCTCGGTCATTTCTTTTGCGATCTCACCGAATTTCAGTCTGAAAAACGCCGGTGAATCCTGCGGACTTCCTACGGAATTCAGTTTCAGAGTCACATAGCCTACCTGATGATCTCCGAAATCCAGGCAGATTTTATCCCCTTTTGCAAGATGACAGGAAGAAAGATTCTCAATCTCATCTCTCTTATGGACTTCCGGAAAAATCTCTTCTGTTTTTACAATATCTACTATAGCAACAGGACGTACCACTGTCTCGATAAGTTTTGGCGTACATGCCTCTGCTTTTTTTACAAATTCATCATTGGTTACTCGAACCATATTTAAATCAATACTTACTGCTGGCATTATGTCATTTCCTTTCTAAATTCATGCAGACTGAATCTGCAAAATATCAAATTATTTTATCTTTTATTGTAAAATAAGCTATACCATTGCGTCAATATTTTTTACCTATCTTTCTCTTTACAAACCTTTCACGCTGACGTATTCTATAACAGGATGAAGAAAATATAATGTATTATTGAGGTTTTATTATGTCTGAAAATACGCAAAAAAAGGCCCGTTCCATTGAAATGGTAACGGGTTCTTTATGGAAAAATATTATTTTATTCAGTATTCCGCTGATGTGCTCGCAGCTTCTGGAAGTTCTCTTCAATTTAAGTGATGTCGCTGTTGTTGGGCGTTTTGCAGATTACAAGGCACTTGGTGCCGTGGGATCTACACTTTGCTCGTCACATTGTTTGTCGGATTCTGATTGGTATGGGAAGTGGAGTCAATGTCCGTGTTGCCCACGCACTTGGTGCCGGAAAGCACAAAGATACCGTGGAAACAGTCCACACAGCACTTCTTTTGTGTATGATGATGGGGCTCCTGATCGGAGCCGTCTGTTTCTTCTTTTCCGGGCGCATGCTCATGCTTTTGCATACAAAAGATGATCTGATCGGACAGGCATCTCTGTATCTGAAGATTTATGCGATCGGGCTTCCGGCCATGGGAATATACAACTTTGGTAATGGTGTCTTAAGTGCCCGTGGCGAAACAAAACGTCCACTTTATTATCTGGCGATTGCCGGTGTTTTGAACGTCATTCTGAATTTATTTTTTGTTATCGTACTTCACATGGCAGCAGCCGGTGTTGCGACTGCCACAGCAATTGCGCAATATGTTTCTGCCGGACTGATTCTGATTCACCTGCTCCGTCGCAAAGATGAATGCCGTGTTTCTTTAAAAGACATCAGATTTCACAGACACGCCGCCATTTCTATTCTGATGCTTGGTATCCCGGCCGGAATCCAGAATGCAATTTTCGCAATTGCCAATCTGTTTGTACAGACCGGTGTTAATTCTTTCGATACTGTCATGGTTTCCGGAAGTACTGCGGCTACAAACGCTGACACACTGATTTTTAATGTCATGTATGCGTTCTATACCGGATGTTCCAGCTTTATGAGTCAGAACTACGGTGCCAGAAACAAAAAGCGTGTGCTCAAAAGCTATTTCATCAGTCTGTTTTATTCATTTACAACAGGCTTGATCCTTGGTCTTCTGCTCTTTATTTTTGGTCATCAGTTCATGTCTCTGTTCGCCACAGACGCAGCGGTTATTGATGCCGGCATGCAGAGAATTAAGATCATGGCCTTTTCATATTGTGTGTCCGCTTTTATGGACTGCACAATTGCAGCATCCCGCGGTCTTGGAAAAACCGTCATTCCTACGATCATTATCATTCTGGGATCCTGTGTTTTCCGTATTGTCTGGATCTACACCATTTTTGCCTGGATTCATACAATTCCGGCATTATTCCTTCTGTATCTCTTCTCATGGATCATCACATCTATCGCAGAAATCATTTATTTCATAATAATCTACAGGAAGCTGTGATCCTGTAGATTATTTTTTTCTTTTCTTCTATATTAATAAGTAGGCTTTGTCATTTCTCCTTCATAACTGTTAAATTATTATCATTTTTTAAAAATTTCACTGTTTTTTTATTGCTTTTATTGATGAATTATGTATAATTAACTCTATGAGAAGTTGGAATGTTCCACTTCTTAGAGGTTAAAGAAGCCAGCATATAGATGGCCCTATTAAAGAAGAGAGGTAAATGTAAGATGGCAAAAATCGATTTAACTAAGTATGGCATCACAGGAACAACTGAAATTGTGTACAATCCTTCTTACGAAGTATTATTCGAGGAAGAGACTAAAGCAGGTCTTGAAGGATTTGAAGTAGGCCAGGAGACAGAACTTGGCGCTGTTAACGTTATGACAGGTATCTACACAGGACGTTCTCCTAAAGATAAATTCATCGTTATGGATGAGAACTCCAAAGATACAGTTTGGTGGACTTCTGATGAATACAAGAATGACAACCATCCTGCAACACAGGAAGCTTGGGATGCTTGTAAAGAAATTGCAAAAAAAGAACTTTCCAATAAGAAACTTTTCGTAGTTGACGCATTCTGCGGTGCTAATGCTGATACTCGTATGGCTATCCGTTTCATCGTTGAAGTTGCTTGGCAGGCACATTTTGTTACAAACATGTTCATCCAGCCAACAGCTGAAGAGCTGAAACATTTGAGCCAGATTTCGTTGTATACAATGCTTCTAAAGCAAAAGTTGAAAACTACAAAGAACTTGGTCTGAACTCTGAGACAGCTGTAATGTTCAACATTACATCCAAAGAACAGGTTATCATTAACACATGGTACGGTGGAGAAATGAAGAAAGGTATGTTCTCTATGATGAACTACTTCCTGCCACTGAAAGGTATCGCAGCTATGCACTGCTCCGCTAACACAGACCTCAACGGAGAAAACACAGCAATCTTCTTCGGACTTTCCGGAACAGGTAAAACAACTCTTTCCACAGACCCGAAACGTCTCCTGATCGGTGATGACGAACACGGCTGGGATGACAACGGCGTATTCAACTTCGAAGGTGGATGCTACGCTAAAGTTATCAACCTTGACAAAGAATCTGAGCCAGACATCTACAATGCAATCAAACGTAACGCTCTTCTTGAGAACGTAACTGTTGATGCAAACGGAAAGATTGATTTCGCTGATAAGAGCGTTACAGAAAACACACGTGTTTCCTACCCGATCGACCACATCGAAAAAATCGTTCGCCCGATTTCTTCTGCACCGGCAGCTAAAAACGTTATCTTCCTGTCCGCAGATGCATTTGGTGTACTTCCGCCAGTATCTATCCTGACAGAAGCTCAGACACAGTATTACTTCCTGTCTGGATTTACAGCAAAACTTGCTGGTACAGAGCGTGGAATCACAGAGCCTACACCTACATTCTCAGCTTGTTTTGGCCAGGCATTCCTGGAACTGCATCCAACAAAATATGCAGAAGAACTTGTTAAGAAAATGGAAAAGAGCGGAGCAAAAGCTTACCTCGTTAATACAGGATGGAACGGAACAGGCAAACGTATCTCCATCAAAGATACTCGTGGTATCATCGATGCTATCCTTAACGGAGATATCAACAACGCTCCTACTAAGACAATTCCTTACTTCAACTTCGAAGTTCCAACAGAACTGACAGGTGTTGACACAGGAATTCTTGACCCACGTGACACATATGCAGACGCTGCTCAGTGGGAAGAAAAAGCTAAAGATCTTGCTGCAAGATTCATCAAGAACTTTGCTAAATATGAAGGAAATGAAGCTGGTAAAGCACTTGTTGCTGCTGGTCCTCAGTTATAATTTCATAACAAATAGCAAAACCCAAGGGGCTGCCGTTTAACGACAGCCCCATACTTTTATCTAAACGCTTTATATCTATCCCCCAAACTACTACGAAACGAGATGATGAAACATGAGTTGGTATAACGAAGCTATTTTTTATCACATTTATCCACTTGGCCTTACCGGTGCTCCCAAACAGAATGAGTACACAGAACCGGTACATCGCCTGAACACTCTTCTTCCATGGATCGACCATATCAAAGAAATCGGATGCACAGCCCTGTATATCGGACCGCTCTTCGAAAGTGTCGGCCATGGCTATGAGACAACAGATTACAAGAAACTGGACTCCCGTCTTGGAACAAACGAAGATCTGACTGCTTTTGTCAAAGCCTGTCATGAACAGGGCATCAAAGTAATCTTTGACGGAGTATTCAATCATACCGGACGCGACTTCTTTGCATTCAAAGATATTCAGCAGAATCGTGAAAATTCCAGATATCTGAACTGGTATTGTAATGTAAATTTCTGGGGAAACAATGAATACAACGATGGATTTTCCTATGATAACTGGGGTGGATACAATCTGCTTGTCAAATTAAACCAGAGAAATCCAGAAGTTCAGGATTATATCTGTGATGTGATCCGTTACTGGGTTTCTGAGTTTGATGTAGATGGAATCCGCCTGGATGCTGCCGATGTACTGGATTTTGATTTCATGCGTGCGCTCCGCCGTACTGCAGAAGAAGTCAAACCGGATTTCTGGCTGATGGGCGAAGTAATTCATGGAGATTACAGTCGCTGGGTAAATGGAGAGACTCTGCACAGTGTTACAAACTATGCTCTGCACAAAGCACTTTATAGCGGACATAATGATCACAACTATTTCGAGATCGCCCATACGGTAAAATATCTCCAGAATATGGGAAATCTGGATCTTTATAATTTCGTTGATAACCACGATGTAGAAAGAATCTATACAAAGCTATCCAATAAGGCGCACTTTACTCCGGTTCATATTCTGCTCTATACCCTTCCGGGCGTTCCAAGTATTTATTATGGTTCTGAGTTTGGGATCGAAGGACGTAAAGAACGCTCTTCCGATGACAGTCTGAGGCCGGCACTTAATCTTGAAGATTACGAATCTGCCTCAGTGATAATCCTTTCACTGCTCTCATTGCAGCTCTTGGTAAGATCAGACAGAATACACCTGCTCTGAGCTATGGAAGCTACACAGAACTGCAGCTTACCAATCGTCAGTTTGCATTTGCACGTGATCTGGACAGCGTGCGTGTGATTGTGACTGTCAACAATGACGACAACGATGCCTGGATGAATCTTCCTGCCGGAAATGCTGTTGAATATATTGGCACACTGACCGGGCAGAAAGTTTCTGTAGAAGGTGGACACATCAATGTACGCGTGGGTGCAAACAGTGGCGAAATCTGGATACCATCAGAAGAAACATCTGTTCCTGAAACATTTTCTGAAAACAAGGACTCTATCGTTGAAGAAACACCTGTTACTCAGGAAGAAGTCAAAAACGAAGGCTCTGCAGAAACCAAAACAGCCTCTGCTTCCTCTGTACCAGAAGCTGCAAGTACAAAAGAAGACACCGATAGAACTCCTGCCTCTACTGAAAAGGAGCCTGTCAATTTCGATCCGAACAAAGCTCCGGAAGACATGTCCATCGAAGAGCTCCAGGCTGGCATCCTCGCAAAGATGGCAAACAATGGTCCCGTCACCGATCAGATGAAGAAAACAGTTTACGACAATATATGGCACGATTCTCTGGTCAACTGGCTCAAGAGCTTCTGCTGATTCATATTATAAAAGGCATACTGCATCGCAAATCGACAATTCTTTCTTAAGCGATGCAAAAAAGAGGAGTGTCTCACACAATTTTCGTGTGACTACTCCTCTTTTCTTTTATATTGCTCTGTTATGCACATTCCCCATCAGTCTCTGTCGCAATTCTCCACCGAGCATCGTCACAAATACACTTACCGCAAATACAGAAATGCATCTGTCCAGATAATCCGTCAGAAACTGTACTGCAAAGATACTTCCGGTCAGTCCAAGCGGTGTTTTGGAAAGAAGCTGGACCAGAATCGAAGATCCTGATGAGGTCACACCTCCAAATAATACTGCATTGATCACAGAACTTACAATCGTTCCCGGTACAGTGATCAGTACTGCAGCAAACAGCACTTTTACTTTCTTTACGGATAACTTACGAAAAACAAGTCCACTCATGATACCTGTGATCATACCCACAGGTGCAAAATATAACGAATAGATATCCACTGTCATACCCATAAAAATTCCACTGATCAGGTTCGGCAGCATACCAAACCACGGTCCCAGAACTGCACCTGTCAGAATAGTTCCAATGCTGTCCAGATAAACCGGCAGTTTCATAAAGAGTGCAATCTGTCCCCCGACAATATTGATTCCTACTGCCAGTGCCACCAGACAGATCTGGTAAACATTGATCTTGTTTTCTGAATAATCTTTTTTGTTTCTTTTCATTGTTATCTTCATTCTGTCACCTCTTTACAGCTCATGCAGAAGTTTAAATTCATCCTTCTTCCATCTGCTTCCATCATTTTTTCTGAGTACACGTTCCATAAAGAATGCAAAAAATCTTTCAGAATCTGTTTCTGTAAGAATCCTGCTATTCGGTTCTTTTTTCCAGAAGTTCATAGAATCTACAACAGTCTGACCACGACAAACTCCGTCAGTTGCAACGACTGTAAAGCTATCAAATCCATCGCACATGGATCGGTCAATAAAATATGCCACTGCCAGTGGATCATTGATCACGCAACCAATAATCCCCTCCTGTTCCCAGTGAAAATCCATATAAAATCCTGTGATCTTACGAATAAATTCTCCCATCTCCGGATCCAGGCGGCACATATATTCCAGCCTGTTCGGTGTCAGGACAATTTCACGCGTTACATCCAGTCCAATCATATGAATCTTGCTTCCTGCCTTTGCAAAAAGATCATACACAACGGCAGCTGCATCCGGATCACACCAGTAATTATACTCAGCTACCGGCGAACAATTTCCATGACTCTTGAAACTTCCTCCCATGGATACCATCTCTTCTACATTAGCGATCAGTTCCGGCTTTCTCGAAAATACTTTTGCTAGATTCGTCATCGGGCCAAGTGCGATAATGGATATTTTTTCTCTCTCCAGAAGTTCTGTCAGAAAATCAACTGCATTCTTCTTCTCATATTCACCTTCCACTTCCGGAAAAAAGCTTTCTCCAAGTCCATCCATCCCATGGGTATCCCTCGCATCAATATATTCTTCCCGGAGCGGAACTTCTTCTCCAATATAGATTGGAATATCCATTCTGCCAAGCTGCTTCAGAACCTTTCGTGCATTAGCCGCCCCCATATCAGATGGCACATTACCTGATACTGTTGTGATTGCCAGAATATCAAGTTCCGGAGAATTTGCAGCAAGCATGATTGCAAGTGCATCGTCAATTCCCGGATCACAGTCTATAATAATTTTACGCATAAAAAAACTTCCAACCTTTCCTTCTTCCAGGTGATTTTTATAAAAATCCTCCACAGAAAAAGGTATCGACGATCGGAAGATACCTGCATGACCTAGTTTTTTATACTGGGAGGGTTTCGAACCAGTTATGAAATTTATAAAACATTTCATAAAAATCTACTTATGAAACTTTTTGTAGTATAACAAAAAGGACTCCGGAATGCAAGTATATTTTTACATTCCGGAGTAAATTTTAGTTACTGTGTATGAAATAAGTATTTACCGATTTTATTCAAATAACTTCTTCACCATATCCGCGTCAAAAATCACAGAAGATACATGATTTACTTCAATCTGATACAGAGCATTTGCAGCAATGTGTTCTGCCGCCTGTTCCAGATCACGGATACCGGTCGTATCAGCAAACTGATCGATCACTGCATCAAGTCCATCCGGAGCCACTACGCACTCTTCTTCTTTGAGGCTCATGCGTTTTAATACTTTCGGAAGTGCAAATTTGGAGAAAATAACTTTCTTTTCTTCTGCCGTGTAATCCGGAAGTTCAATGACCGCAAAGCGGGACATTAACGGAGCACTGATCTGTGCTTTGTCGTTGGCTGTCGCAATCGGATAAACACCGACAGTCGGAACCATACATTCCATATAGTTATCTGTAAATCCAAGATTATCAAGGAGTGTCAGAAGTACATCCGCCGGATTACCATTTCCCTTGCCATTGGTTGCCTTATCCAGCTCATTGATAATAAATACAAGATTGGACTCGCCTGCCATGGAAAATGCTTCCATAATGATTCCAGGCTTTGCATTGGCATAGACACGGGAACTTCCGGTAAGCTGCTCCGGATCATTAATGGAACTCATATCCAATGTTGTCCACGGAAGTTTCAGGATACGTGCAACTGCATAAGCAATCTGGGATTTGCCGGTTCCTGCCGGACCAACCAGAAGCAGCCCGTATGCCGGAAGTGTATGCGTACGGTTAATCTGAATGATCGTCTCAATGATTCTCTGTTTTACTTTTTCCATTCCATAGAGTTCTTCATCCAGAATACGGCGCGCCTCTACTGGATCAATGGATTCAAAATAGTTATTTTTCCACTGAATATTCATCATAATGGACAGTGCTCTCTGTGCATGTCTGCGTTCTTCCTGCGACACCTCATGAGATTTCGCAACAGCAAGGTTTCTTCTTGCCCAGAGACGGATATTATCCGGCATGGTCCTTCCTGCACAGGTCATAAAATCCGTGATGCTCTGAATACTGGTCAGCTTCATATCATCGCCGTCTTCATCTTCCTCATCTCCATCCGGAAGCTCTGCCGGTGCATTACTTGCCAGAAGACGTTCGATCATAAACTGCAGGAATCCATCTTCTGCTGAAAGTTTTCCGGCTCCCCCAAACGCAGTTTCACGAATCTTATAGATTGCATATCCATCTTCTGTATTCTGTCCAGATAATCGTACACTAATATGGTTTTCGCCCAGCCATTTTACGAGGCTCACAAAACGTGCATCAATTTTGAGAATATCTGCCGGGAAAACACCGTCCTGTTCTTTGAATTCAAAAGAAGATTTCTGGTTTGGATTGGAAAAGACACCACAGGAATGATGCTTCCACTGACGACTATTATTATCAATGATCAGGATCGGTTTCTCCGGTGACGGTACTTTTTCATTCGACTGGAACGTCGTATAAGTACATTCCGGATCTTTCTTTTCTGTTTTGCTGTTGCTGAAATCAAATACTGGCATAATAAACTGCTGCTCCTCTTTTATTGTTTGTATTGTTGCAATGATTACCATGAATCTGTAATCACTTATCTGTCTTTAATTCTGATAAAACTCACCGCTGCACACATTATAGATTCCCCGTGGAGTAACGCGTATCTCTGGAATGACCGGCAGAGCCATAAAGGACAGAGTGATAAATGGCGCCATAGCATCCGGCACACCCATCTCGTGTGCCTTGCGGATCATTCGTTCCAGTTTTCTATGACTGTACTGAAAACCTGCATCACTCATCAGTCCCATTACCGGAAGTTCCAGTGTATCATATACATGATGATCTGCAACCAGTGTATAACCGCCCTGCGTACGGATCAGTTCCTGTACAGCAAGATACATATCTTCATCATTGTCACCAATTACAATAATATTGTGAGAATCATGGGATACACTTGACGCAATTGCGCCACTCTGAATACCAAATCCACTCACAACACCGACACCTGTTTTCCAGTTGCTTTGTGCCTTTCAACCACCGCAATCTTCTGGTACTGTTCATCTGCGGTGAATACTCCCATTTCATGAAGTATCTGTACATTTTTACGGACAGTTGTAATTTCACCTTCCTGCATTCCGACTACATTGAATATACCATCCGGAGATTCCAGCCGCAAGTCTTCCTTTGAGAATTCTCCAACATGAACTGTATTTTTCAGTTCTGATGGACATTCTTTTACAATGATCTCTCCGTCCTGATCAATTTTTCTGCCCTTATAGTAAACATCCTGGATCGTCATCTTTTCAAGATTATCCACAACAAGCAGATCTGCCTGATATCCAGGTGCAATCGCCCCAAGATGTGTTAATCCATAACATTTTGCAGAATTGATGGTTGCCATACAGATTGCATCTATCGGATTCATTCCGAGTCCGATAGCCTTACGTACATTATGGTCGATATGACCTTCTTTTTCAATATCTTCGATATGTTTATCATCTGTACAGAAGCAGAATCCCTCTCCATTCATCTGATTCTCTACGATTCCATTCACA